>ENA-UOZS01000033-UOZS01000033.1-food-metagenome-genome-assembly--contig:-NODE-33-length-71089-cov-9.695174_pt1 | contig 71089 bp, 66 predicted proteins | sample MGYA00249875_ERZ772737 | MGnify/ENA primary metagenome ERZ772737 (study PRJEB29005, sample SAMN08379463) | food metagenome | isolation source: cheese - non spiked | study: EMG produced TPA metagenomics... | reverse complement strand
TCTTAGCATCACTGTTTTTAAATTCTAAGCAAAGTTGTTTCATCTTGAATTCCTCCTCAAAGATTGGTATGTTTTTTATTTAGCGATATAAGCAGATTTAGTGGTTAGAGTAGCTGTTGCAAATATGTCACCTGCGTGGAGACTTGCGAGGGCTTCGCCAACTGCTTGGATTTCCGTGGCTTGAACGTCTTCTTTTACGGCGGTCATACGACGTTGTAAACTTTCATTTGGATAGTCTGTATTTTGTAATTCAAAAGCGATCGATGTTGCTAACCATGATGTTTGCATGTGGATTCCTCCTAAAGATTAGTTGTAAGCGTCACCGGTGAATGACTTACGCTAATGAGTAATGCACGATGCCGATAAAATGGTAAAATAATCTCAGCTTACCAAGCGGATTTCTAAAAAAAGTTAAAGAAATTGTGAATTACCAGACGTTTCATGAAAATTTAGTTATAGTAATAATTAGACTTATAGATGAAGAGGGATATTATGCAAGAAGTGGTTATTATCAGTGCAAAGCGGACACCGATTGGTAAATTGGGGGGCCAACTTGCAAGTTTAAGCGCGGTTGAATTGGGGACAGTTGCTGCTAAAGCGGCGATTGAAGCAGCCGGGATTGATCCAACTCAGATTGATCAAGCAATTTTCGGGAATGTCTTACAAGCCGGTTCTGGGCAAAACGTTGCACGGCAAATCGCTTTGAAGAGTGGGATGACACAATCAAGCACAGCAATGACAGTTAATGAAGTTTGTGGCTCCGGCCTAAAAGCAATTCGGTTGGCGCAGAGTGCAATCGTCATGGGCGATGCTGACATCGTCTTAGTTGGCGGTACAGAAAGTATGTCACAAGCGCCTTATTTGAATAAACAAATGCGTTTTGGGAGTAAATTTGGGGATCAAACAATGATTGATAGCATCAGTAGCGAAGGGTTAAACGATGCGTTTACGCACCAGCCAATGGGGATTACAGGCGAAAATGTAGCAGCTAAATACGGCATTACGCGTGAAATGCAAGACGCTTTTGCACTCGCTTCTCATCAAAAAGCCGCGCAAGCGACCCAAGCTGGTTGGTTTAATGAAGAAATTGTACCTGTAACGGTGCAACAACGCAAAGCAACGCTTGAAGTACAACAAGATGAAGGTATCCGCCCAACGACAACCATCGAAGCAATGGCGAAGTTGCGCCCAGCTTTTCAACAAGATGGGACTGTAACACCTGCCAATGCTTCCGGCATTAACGATGGCGCCTCTGCCATGATCGTTATGAGCAAGGAAAAAGCTGCTGCACTCGGATTAGTTTACCAAGCCACTTTGGTCGGCTATCAAGAAGTCGGTGCTGATCCAGATTACATGGGGTACACGCCGGTCGATGCAATTCAAAAATTATTAGCGCAACAAAATCAAACATTAGCCGATATCGATTTATTGGAAATTAACGAAGCGTTTGCCGCTTCAAGTGTGGCCGTTCAAAATGGGTTACAAGTCGATCCTGCTAAAGTTAATGTGGCCGGTGGCGCTATTGCGTTGGGCCATCCAATCGGTGCTTCAGGCACGCGCATCATGACAACGTTAATGCACCAATTGAAACGGACGCACCAAACAACAGGGATTGCTTCGTTATGTATTGGTGGCGGGTTAGGAATTGCTTTTGAAATTCAATTAAATGAGGCATGGTGTAATGAAAAAGCCTAAGTTCTATCAATTAACGAAGGATGAACGTTTAGCAACGCTTGTTGAACAAGGTCACCTAAGTCAGACGGATGCTGATTGTTTAGCAGCTGCAGAACCCTTGTCAGATGAGATCGCTGGTAATATGATTGAAAACCAAATTGGCCAGTACCAAGTACCGCTTGGTGTGGTGCAAGATTTATTAGTCAATCAGCAAGTCTATCAAGTCCCGTTTGCGATCGAAGAACCATCCGTTATCGCGGCGGCTAATAATGCGGCTAAGATGGCACGAGCTAATGGCGGCTTTGTGACTGAACAACTGACGCGGCTGATGACTGGTGAAGTCGTGTTAGAGAAACTAGTTGACTTAGTAGCGGCTAAAGCTTGGATTAGTGGCAACAATGACCATTTATTTGAAGTTGCACGGGCTGCGCATCCATCAATTGTTAAACGCGGTGGTGGTCTTCAAAAAATCACGCCGACGATTATTGACGATTGCTTTTTGAAACTTGAATTGCAAATTGATACCAAAGAAGCGATGGGTGCCAACATTGTGAACACAATCTGTGAAGCCATCGCACATGCTGTGCAAGAACAGTTGGGCGGCAACCTTTTATTGAGTGTTTTGACCAATGCCGCGTTTGAATCCGTGGTGACCGCAAGTGTGACGATTGATCCAGCTACCTTAACAACTGCGACGCTTGCTGGCGAAACAATTGCCGAAAAGATGATTGCGGCGAGTGACTTTGCCAAAGTGGATGTGGCGCGCGCAGCAACCCACAATAAAGGGATTATGAACGGCATCGATGCAGTGGTGTTAGCGACGGGCAACGATTGGCGCGCAATTGAAGCCGGCGTGCATAGTTATGCTGCTAGAAAGGGTGCTTACCAACCGCTTTCGAGTTGGGAATGGACAACTGATCAGCAACTACGCGGTCGAATCGAACTGCCACTGCCAGTTGGGATGGTTGGCGGATCGATTGGTATTCTACCAACCGTGCAGATTAATCAGCGCTTGTTAAAAGTTCAGAATGCGCGTGAATTAGCCGGCATTATCGCAGCTGTTGGCTTAGCACAAAATTTTGCCGCGCTCAAAGCACTTGTGTCAGACGGGATTCAAAAAGGACACATGGCGCTTCAAGCGAAGTCGTTGGCGATTGCCGCTGGCGCAACCGAGACTGAATTAACGCAATTATTACCATTATTATTGAAAGCGACACATTTAAATACAGCAACAGCCACCGAGCTGTTAGCGCAACTGCGTGCTGAAAACAAATAGATTGGAAGATTATTATGCAAATCGGAATTGATAAGATGGGCCTTTTTACGCCTAATACCTACTTAGATTTAGTGATGCTAGCTAACGCGCGAGGCGTTGATCCTGACAAATACACAATTGGAATTGGTCAAGATCAAATGGCAATTGCCCCCCTCAGTCAAGACAGTGTCACAATGGCGGCTAACGCGGCTCTTGAAGTGTTGGATGATGATAATCGTGATTCAATTGGTTTATTAATTTTAGGCACTGAATCAGGAATCGATCAGTCAAAAGCCGGTGCCCTTTATGTGCAACGCTTATTAGGATTAAAAAATGCCCGTGCTTTTGAAATTAAAGAAGCTTGTTACGGGGCAACCGCTGGTTTGATGACCGCTTATGACTTTGTAGCGGCACATCCAGAGCAAAAAGCATTAGTCATCGGTTCTGACATTGCCCGTTACGGTTTGGATACACCAGGTGAAGTGACACAAGGTGCCGGCGCGGTTGCAATGATCGTTAGTGCAGCACCACGTTTGTTGGCGTTAGAACCGGCAACGGCCATTCACAGTGATGACATTCAAGATTTCTGGCGCCCTAATTATTCAAAAGAAGCTTTTGCGCGTGGCAAATATTCAACTGAACAATACATCGAATTTTTCCAAGCAACTTGGGCAGACTATCGCGCTCAAACTGGCCGCACAATCTCAGATTTCAAAGCCTTAACGTTCCATTTACCATACACAAAGATGGGGTTGAAGGCATTGCGGACAATCTTGCCAGAAGCAACGGAAACAGAACAAGCATATTTATTAGACCGTTATCAAGAAAGTACATTGTATAGCCGTCAAATTGGTAATATCTATACTGGCGCGTTATACCTAGGCTTCCTTTCATTGTTGGAACAATCAACGCAATTGGCAGCCGGCGATCGAATTGGTTTATTCAGTTACGGTTCAGGTGCAATCAGTGAATTCTTCACCGGTATTTTGCAACCCGGATTTGAAAAACAATTAGCCGGTGCGGACCACAAAGCAATGCTTGCTGCACGACGTCAATTGACGATGGCTGAATACGAGAATCAATTCCAAGCAGAACTACCAGAAGACGGTAGCGAATATGAAATTGATTTGGCAATGGACAACGCGCCAATCATTTTAAAAGGTGTTAAGGAACACGAACGCAATTATCAAGTTAGAGATTAATAAAAAAACAGCTATGTATCCTAAAAACTGCCATTAACAGTATTGTTAATGGCAGTTTTTTTAGCTATTTCTGATAAAAATAACAAGTCAGAAATGATGGAAAAACTTTTTTAAATTTAAGAGCATTTTGATTGTATCCGGTCACAGAAGGTGCTATATTAATGGTGAGGAAAGATAGCTTGGTAAGTGAAACCAAGTTAGCTTTAAATAGATTTACCACTTTAAAACACAAGCACCAGATTTGAATGTACGACACATCAAGATTTAAAGTACGAAAAAGAAATTGCAAGGCGTGGTTCCAATGGAAACATAAGTGTAACTCTTCGTAGTATTAAGATCTAAGTATATCGGAGGCTGATGTCTGTTAAAGAATATCGCTCAAGTAGTAAACACGAATTTAATCGTCATCGCTAAAACTGCACATGCGGGTCAAAGATAGACGACCAAACTAGATCGAGTGAAACGATTAGCAGTGGGCTAGACCAACGATTAAAAACAATTGAATAAAGTATGAGGTGTAACATTATCCAGAATGTAAAACAGAATCAGCTCGTAACAACCAAGCTATCAACCTCAACCTAGGGGATTCAAGCATATCAAAGCTTGAATCCTTTTTTTATGCTCAAAATACAAGATAAATAGCCATTCACTATAGATAACAAATGAATGGCTTTATTTTTAATTAGGCGTGGGCTTGCACTGCCTCAATCAACGCGTCTAAATTATTCACAATCGTGCCGTTTTGTTTAATTAAGCCGGTTGTGTAAAGGTTTAAGTAATGGAATTGGTTTTCGGCGATCTCTTGTAAAGCTGCTAGTTTTTGTGGATTTGTAGCACCTTGTTGGCGGCTGTCGGTGTATAATCCGATCATTGGAATTTGGCGACCGTATGCCACACCGATTTCACTAGCAACGCCAACATCGATGGTAGGACCATCCAAAACAGCAATGACGAGATCGCTAGCAACGAGTTCGTCTGTATCGGCTTGTGCGATCATTTCAGAGCTGGCATAAGCATTCTTGTCATTAATTGCGGCGTTTTCTTGTGGGAGATAGATATCGATACCATGAATTGCTTGGCGCAGTTGAGCAACAACCTTAGCGTTATAATCAAAGTCTGCTGCTGAGAATAGAGCGTTTGCGAAATAAATTTTCATAAGAATTCCTCCAAGTTGATTTTCTTTATTGTATCAAATTAGTGGTGAAATGCGGTACAATTAAGTTAATTAGTTTTGGAAGGGGATTCACAATGCGCGAGATTCAAGAAACACCAGGGCAAGTAACGTTTAAGTCAGCTTGGCGAGATTATTTTAAAGGTTATTTTGATTTTACGGGGCGAACAACACGTACTGGTTATTGGTGGGCGATGTTGATTTTAATGATTGTTTGGTTCATGCCATTTTTCGCTTTGCTATTTGCACAAGCTGCAAAGGTGCAACTGAAGATGAGCGGTGCATTAGTGCTGTACATAATCGTTATCGGGTTGCTTGGGGTACTCACGTTTATTCCAACGTTGGCGCTTAGTGTACGGCGTTATCGGGATGCTGGGTTAAATGGTCGTGGAGCAGTTGTATTGTGGTTATTGAACGGGTTTGCATCCCGTCTTACATCGGGCAATCAGGGGGGCGCATGGACGCTAATTTCGGCGTTGATCGGTTTAACTTTATTTATAATCACGTTATTGAAAACAGACACGATTACAACCAACAGCGACAATCCACTAGTTGCTTTCTTCTTAAGAAAGAGTGCGTCACAACCGAAACGGTCTGAGCATTAACGAAGTTTGGCGAATGATTGTGAAGCAATCGTTTGCCAAATGGCGTTAAGCGGAAGAAAGTGGTTGTGAAAGCACGTTTCAGAAAGAGTGCGTCACAACCGAAACGGTCTGAGCATTAACGAAGTTTGGCGAATGATTGTGAAGCAATCGTTTGCCATTCAGTGTTAACCGGAAGGATATGACTTATAGAACGCGTTTAGGCGATTAAAGTCCAAATAAAAAAGCGGTCCATCAACAAACACATGTTGATGGACCGCTTTTTTGCGTTATAGGTCGCGTTTTAGTGTTAATGTTACAACTGCTTCAACTCGTGCCGTTTGAGGGAACATGTCCAATGGTTGGATTTTTTCCACTTGGTACGTATGCACGAGGGCTTTTAAATCCCGTGCAAGGGTTGATGGATTGCATGAGACGTAGACAAATTTCAATGGCCGACTGTCTAAAATGGCATCAATTAATTTTTGATCTAAGCCAGTGCGTGGTGGGTCAACAACCAAGGCGGTTGGGACGAAGCCATTATCCAACCATTCTGGGAGGAGGTCTTCGGCAGCCCCTACGGCATATTCAACGTTTTGAATGTCATTGATGGCGGCGTTGTGTTTAGCCGCTTCAATTGAATCGGCAATCGTGTCCATGCCGCGTACTTCTGCGACTTGATTGGCAAGACTCAAGCCAATTGTACCCACCCCACAATAAGCATCGACGAGGCGATCTTCAGGTGTGAGATCAAGTGCATCTTGAACTAAGTTATACATCTTAGCCGTTTGAACTGGGTTCAATTGGAAAAAGGCGCGGGCAGTCAATTCGAAGTGAACGCCGTTTAAAGTTTCCATAATCGTTTCTTGACCAGCCAGATGAATCGTTTGGTCGCCCCAAACGAGCACGTTTTTCCCTTTGTTGATATTTTGCATGATTGAAACCACTTCGGGCAATTCAGCTTGGATGGCTGTAATCAAGGCGTGCTTTTGCGGTAGTTTAGGGGAGTTGGTAATGAAGGTCAGTTGCGCTTCACCGGTTGAAAAAGATTCGCGAACGACCAATGTTTTTAAAATCCCAGCATTCTTAGTTTCATCAAAGACGGGAATTCCGAGTGATTCGACTAATTTCAAGACGGTTCGGATGATTTTCATTGTTAAATCGGTTTGGGTTGCGAATTCAGGCAAATCAATTAAAGTATGGCTACTTGGAGCGTATAAGCCAGCTGCTAAATGACCGTCGATTTCGCGGACTTGGAATTGTGCTTTGTTGCGATAATGCCAGGGGTTTTCCATTCCGACTGTATCGGTAATATTGTATTTGGCGTAGCCTTGTGGTTTGAATTTTTCAAGCGCTTGGACGACGACGTCTTTTTTGAAGGCAAGTTGGCCAGGATAGCTTAAGTGTTCAAGCTCAATCCCACCGACTTGGCCGTAAGTGGCATCCTTAGGGGTAACCCGTTGTGGTGAAGCTTGGCGAAGTTTGTGGACTTTTGCTTCAATGAAACGAGGGGCAACGTTGGTGACTTCTGCGACAACCACTTCTTCAGGAAGTGCGCCTGGAATAAAGACAATTTTGCGTTTGTAATAGCCAATCCCTTCACCATTGATGCCGATTCGTTTAATCGTCAATGGAAAACGTTGGCCGACTTCGACTTGGTTTGTTTGTTCTGGCATTTAATCCGCTCCTATTAATATAAAATAATGATACTCGTTTTTCTCATTGCATTCAGTATAACAGACTTAGCACTGAAAAATCGCTTCAATAGTGGGAATTAAGCAGTGACTTTTGTCCGGGTGCGCCATTTATGCTATGCTACAGGAAGTCAAAGTAAGGAGCGAAGCCACATGAATTTTTGGGAACGAAATCAATTTTTAATCGCCATGCTGATTGTACTCGGAATTGGCGTTTATGCCTTCCAACACAAGAGCTTACCACTGATCATCGGGACTTTAGTGCTCGCCGTCGTGGTCATTGGATTTAAAGTCTATTTAAACATCAAAGCAACACGTAACAAGGGAGAATAACATGCCGAAGATTACCAAAATAACGGCACAGAAAAAATCAGGCCGCTATAATATTTTTATCGATGAGCAATTCGCTTTTGGCGTGACCGAGAGTGTCTTGATTAAATACCGTTTAGCGAAGGATTTAGAGATTGATAGTCAACTGCAACGCGACATTCAAAAAGACGATGATAATGCCAAAGCGTATCAATTGGCGCTCAATTATCTGAGTCACCAATTGCGGACGGAAAAGGAACTAACGCAATATTTACGCGAACACGAGATCACTCCAGAAGGGATCCAGACTAGCTTGGCAAAACTACGCGAGTTACATTATATCGACGATCAGGATTACGCCGATAGCTACGTTCGTACTGTGATTAATACCGCGGATAAGGGCCCCAAAGTGGTCCGCCAGAAATTAATCCAAAAAGGCGTTAGTGCTGCCCATATCGATCAAGCACTTAGTCATTATTCAGTGGATGATCAAGTTGCGGTTGGGTTAGCAGCTGCTAAGAAGTTGGCGAAGAAATACCGTCATAGTTCATTCTTTGAACAGCAGCAAAAAGTCAAACAAGGTTTAATGCAAAAAGGGTTTGGCGGTGACAGCCTTAGTTTAATTATTGAAGCGTTGGCCCTTGAAGCCGATGAAGATAGTGAAGCTGACGCGCTTGCTGAACTTGGTGCAAAAAAATGGCGCCGTTATCGATTACTCGAACCACGAGAACGCCGGATGAAGATGCAACAAGCGTTGTATCGGAAAGGATTTAATATTGATGCAATCAACCACTTCATCGACGAACAAGAACTATCAGATGACACCGAGTGAACGGGACGCGTTTCAAACCGCGTTTATGACTTGGTATGATGAAAATCGCCGGGACTTGCCTTGGCGCCAGAATCAAGAGCCCTATCGTGTCTGGCTATCTGAAATCATGCTCCAGCAAACGCAGGTTCAAACAGTGATTCCGTACTATGAACGGTTTTTGGCGACTTTTCCAACGGTGGCAGACTTAGCGGCCGCTCCAGAGGACTTATTAATGAAAACGTGGGAGGGACTTGGTTATTATTCGCGCGCGCGTAACTTACAAAAAGCAGCGCGCCAAGTCGTCGACGATTACAATGGTCAGTGGCCAACAACCGCGGCTGAATTAGAAAAGTTAGCCGGGATTGGACCGTACACAGCGGGCGCTATCGCCAGTATTTGTTTTGGCGAAGTCGTCCCGGCAATCGATGGCAATGCTTTTCGGGTGTTCAGTCGGTTATTGAAAATCGATGCTGATATTGCCAACCCAAGGAACCGCCACATTTTTTACGATGCGATTTTACCGCTGATTCCCAAAGATCGCCCAGGTGACTTTAACCAAGCCGTGATGGATTTTGGCTCGCAAGTTTGTACGGCAAAGAATCCAACGGTTGGTGAGACGGCGTTAGCACCGTTTTTCCGGAGTTATCAAGATGGCACCTTATTGGATTATCCAGTCAAGACGAAGAAAGCAAAACAAAAACCAGTTGCGATGTTTGCAGTTGTGATTCGCTCGCAAAAGGGCTTATTATTTCAAAAACGACCGAGTACCGGTTTATTAGCGAACCTGTCCACTTATCCACTAGTCGCTGCGGAAGACTTGCAAGTAACTGACGATGAATTATTGACACCGGAAGAACAACTAGCTCGTATCGAAGCTTATTTTAAAGAGGCTTTTGCGCTAGAATTGCAGCAATTACATGAATCAGGTTTAAAACCTGTGGTGCACGTTTTTACGCATCTTAAATGGACAATTACCCTTTTAGAAGCACAACTTGCAGCAGATGCCGACCTCGCCTTTTTCCCAGGCCAATGGTATACCGAGGCACAATTAGCTGACGTTGCATTACCGACTGTGCAAAAGAAGTTAGCGGCACGTTTGGCAACCAATTAATGGTAGAAAGTTTTAGGTAAATTTGCGAGTCTTTGCTATAATGATAGGTGATTATGAATAATAACCTTGGAAAGCTGGGTATGTCGATGAGTATTCCCAAAGAAGGCGACTATATAGCGATTCAAAGTTATAAACACGATGGGAGTTTACACCGCACTTGGCGCGATACGATGGTTTTGAAAACCAGCGAGAACGCAGTCATTGGTTGTAACGATCATACCTTAGTTACAGAGTCAGACGGTAGAAAGTGGGTCACGCGGGAGCCGGCACTTATTTATTTCCATAAGAAGTATTGGTTTAACGTGGTGGCAATGATTCGTGAGGGCGGCGTTTCTTATTATTGTAATTTGGCATCGCCGCATGTCATGGATCAAGAGGCGCTTAAGTATATCGATTATGATTTAGATGTGAAGGTTTTCCCCAATGGCGAAAAACGGCTTCTAGATGTCGATGAATATGAAGCGCACAGTGCGCAATGGCATTATTCCGCCGAAACTGATCGGATTTTAAAAGCCAACGTTAAGGTTTTGGTTGATTGGATCAACAATGGCAAAGGGCCCTTTTCGAAGGAATACATTGATATTTGGTATAACCGGTATCAAGAATTGGCGCACCGTCGTTAGAACACTATTTAGTCTCAAGCAAAAAAGCCCCAGTCATTGATTGACTGGGGCTTTTTTGTATGGGTTAATCGTTTTCGACTGAAGTATCTTGTTGAATCGTTAATGTTTTAAAGCCGATGCCAGCACCGATGCTGATGGATAGCAAAAGCGCGAAGACGCACCAGCCGAGTAAACTACCAGCAATGATGTTGAGTGGCAAGAAGTGGCGTAATAGATAAGTTGCAAGGCAGAAAAGGATGCCATCAAAAATGAAGTTAGCAATCTTAATACCAAGTGAACGTTCTACTAGGAAGAAACTTGTTACCATTTTAAGTGTTTGGTTAGGGGCTAAGTCAGCCATAATCGTCAACGGTCGTTCGATTGGAACTTTAATAAATAACATTAGGGTGCTGCTGATTAGAGCACTGAACAAGGTGCGATCCCAAGTGGCACTGTGAATCACAAGACTGTCGTAAGCCGTTGCGGCAATCGTAATGACGAGTAGATAAGGGATAATGAAGAAAAATAAGTGGACAAGAAGTGATTTTTGCTTAGGCATGGTAACGTCCTTTCTGTTATTAAGCTGTGTTCATTATAAGTCATTTAGTGGTGAAATGACAATTAGTCAGTTAATTTTTTAACCATTTCTTGATGCATAATCCCGGCATCTAGGAACTGTGGTTTGGCGGTTGCTTGAAAATTAAGCTGCGTATAGAACGGTACTGCACTTAATTGAGCATTTAAAGTGAGCGTTGCTTTGCCTGATTCCCGAGCAAAAACTTCAGCGGCACGCATCAGTTCTTGACCATAACCATGATGCCGTGCTGAACGGCTAACTGCGACACGTTGAACATGATAATCTGAGTCCGCTTCGATGAGCCGCAACGTCACAACGGCTTGATCAGCAACGTAGCCGACAAAATAAATCGCTTGGTCTTCGAATTCATCAATCTCAAGTTCAGCAGGCACGTGTTGTTCAACAACGAATACGGCTTGCCGAATTACCAAACTATCTTGATAAACCGTACTTTTTAAATCACGAGTTTGTTTCGCTAACATTAAAAAAACACCTCTTCAAAAGGAATAATCAATGTGTATCACTATAAAATTTGGTACAATAAAAATAATCGTTACACTATGATAGCATAAAATGCGTTTTGTGTGACACAGGCACACTGGAGGGATACTGCATGTTTGATCGTTTACGCCAATCAAAACTATTATTTTGGTCAATTGAGCTTTTGATTTTGGCTGTGTTAATCTTTGTTTGCACCAAAATTAGTTTCTTATTTGATCCAATTGGCACCTTTATTTCAACTTTATTTGGGCCAATTATTGGCGCGGGACTATTATTTTACCTGTTTAACCCGCTAATCAATCTGTTAGGTAAACTCAAAATATCACGCAACTGGGCGATTACGATTATCTTCATCGTCTTTTTTGGCGGTTTAATTTTCATTGTAGCCACTGTGATTCCTAACTTGATTAAACAAATCACACAACTTGTGACGAACCTACCAGATTTTGCTCATCGACTGCAAAAAGTAGCGGATGATTTATCTAGCAATCCGCGCTTGAAAAACATTGACTTCAATAAATACGTCAATCAGTTAGATTTAAAACCATCGAAGATTGCTGAAAAAGTTATGAAGAGTTTCACATCTGGTTTTGGTAGTATGATTGGTGCGATTACGAGCGTTACAGTTAGTGTCTTCACGATTCCAATTATGTTGTTCTATATGTTAAAAGACGGACACCGTTTAGTGCCTAATATTCAAAAGATGTTACCTGATCGTTATAACGACCAAGTGGCGGACTTGCTTCGGAAGATGGGGGCGACGATTTCAGCTTATATCGGTGGTCAAGCTCTAGAGTGTTTATTCGTTGGCGTCTTTACATTTATTGGTTATCTCATTATCGGGATGCCATACGCTTATTTGTTAGGATTTATTGCTGGCGTTTCTAACGTAATTCCATACTTAGGGCCTTATATTGGGATTGCGCCCGCGTTGATTATCAGTTTATCAATTTCGATTCCCAAAACAATCATGGTGATTGTTGTCGTCATTGTTGTTCAACAAATCGATGGTAACTTGATTTATCCTAACGTGATTGGCCGTTCATTAGATATTCATCCGCTAACCATCATCATTATCTTATTGGTCGCTGGGAATATTTATGGGATTTTAGGCATGATTTTAGCGATTCCGTTTTATGCTGTTACCAAGACAGTGATTACTTATTTATATGATATTCAAGCGTTACGGACTAAAGCTAAAAAAGGGACCGACCTTTAAAAGATGCAGGTTGAATTTCCATTTTTGACTATGCTATACTGCAAGGTAGGCCATATTCGGCTAAATGTACTTATTTAGATAATGAAAGGTAGTGGATGTGACGATGAATCCTGACCCTGGAAGTTCGGTGTGGGGACAGTTACTGTTGATATTAATTTTGACCTTAGTGAATGCTTTTTTTGCTGCGGCAGAAATTGCACTTGTGTCACTAAGTCGTGTGAAGATGGAGGAGCAAGCCAATAAAGGTGACAAGAAGGCGCGAGTATTAGTTCAAGTCTTAGGTCATTCCAATCAGTTTTTAGCAACAATTCAAGTTGCGATTACGTTTGCGGGCTTCTTATCTTCAGCGAGTGCTGCCACAACCATTGCGGGTAGATTAGCACCCCTTTTAGGAAATGCGGCTTGGACAAAGGAAGCGGCCGTATTAATTGTGACGATTGTCTTATCCTATGTATCCCTGGTTTTTGGGGAATTATATCCTAAGCAAGTTGCACTGCATCGTGCAGAAGCAATTGCTAAAATAACGGTGCAACCCGTGCGGATCGTCGGTATCTTACTGCGACCATTCGTGTGGTTGCTATCAATGTCGACCTCGCTCTTAATGAAGTTGACACCAATTGATTTTTCAGAAACAGAACCGAAGCTCACCCGAGAAGAAATGGTCCACATGATTGAATCTGGGAAGGGTGCCGGTGTTCTGGAAACCGATGAATACGAAATGTTAGAGGGGATTATTACCCTCAATAAGAAGATGGCGCGCGAAGTCATGGTACCGCGGACTGATGCATTTATGATTGATATTTGTGCAGACAACGATCAAAACATCGATGCCATCTTAGCCCAACCATTCTCCCGCATTCCGGTTTATCGGGATGATAAGGATCAAGTGGTGGGGGTCGTGCATATCAAGAATCTCTTGAAAGAAGCACGCCAAAAAGGTTTTCAGGCCATGCAAATCGAAGCGGTAATGAAAGAACCTCTTTTTGTTCCCGAAACGATTACAATTGATGATTTATTATTTGAAATGAAACGCACACAGCAACAAATGGCAATTCTGTTGGATGAATACGGTGGCGTTGTTGGCTTAGCCACGATTGAAGATTTATTGGAAGAAATTGTTGGTGAAATCGATGATGAATCTGATAAAGCTGAAGAATTGTACCAAAAAATTGATGCGCAGCATTACACCGTTATGGGAAGTATGCCAATCAATGAATTTAACAGTGCCTTCAATACAGATATTCAAGTCACTGATGTGGATACAATTGCCGGGTTCGTGATTACTGAAATTGGTGCCATTCCAGTCAGTGGTCATCCGGAAACAATTGAGCTGCCAGGTGGCATGAGCTTAACGACGGGGTCGGTTTCCGGTTCACGGTTGATTGATTTACAATTAACGTTACCAGAACCAGAGACCGATGCACCAGAAGAAGTCGACTAAATTAAATGAGCACAATCAATGGGACAAAGGGTGACGCAATGGTTGCGCAATTCTTTGTCCCAAGCGCATTATATTGGAATAACGGAAAGGATTTTATAATGACACCTACTGAATTAAAAACGGCGGTTGATCGTCGGCGTACTTTTGCAATTATTTCTCATCCGGATGCTGGTAAAACAACGATTACGGAACAACTCTTACTTTTCGGGGGCGTGATTCGTCAAGCCGGAACAGTTAAAGGGAAAAAGAGTGGCCAATTTGCCAAGTCCGATTGGATGGAAATTGAAAAGCAACGTGGGATTTCCGTTACCAGTTCTGTGATGCAATTTGATTATGACGACAAGCGGATTAATATTTTGGATACACCGGGACATGAAGATTTCTCAGAAGATACGTATCGGACTTTGATGGCTGTTGATGCGGCGGTCATGGTCATTGATTCTGCTAAAGGGATTGAACCACAGACCAAGAAATTATTCAAAGTCTGCAAAATGCGGGGGATTCCGATTTTCACCTTCATGAATAAGTTGGATCGCGATGGTCGTGAACCACTTGATTTGATTGCTGAATTGGAAGAACTATTGGACATCGAAGGCTGTGCTATGAACTGGCCAATCGGGATGGGAAAAGACCTCCGTGGCCTTTATGATATCGCCAACCGTCGAATCGAACTTTATCGACCAGAAGACGAAGCCAACCCTTATTTGGCCCTTGATGAAGCAGGTCGGATTGCCGGTGATAATCCATTGAAAGAAGATTCTGTTTACACACAAGCCCTTGATGATATCGAATTGATCGGTGAAGCAGGCAATGCCTATGATGCTGATAAGATTGCAACGGGTGAACAAACACCAATCTTCTTTGGCTCTGCTTTGACTAACTTTGGGGTTAAGACGTTCTTAGAATCATTCGTTAACTTAGCGCCTGCCCCAGAAGCACACAAAACACAAGAAGAAACGTTGGTTGAACCAACCTCTCCTGATTTCTCAGGGTTCATCTTCAAGATTCAAGCCAATATGAATCCAGCTCATCGTGACCGGATTGCGTTCGTACGAATTTGTTCGGGTGAATTCCAACGCGGAATTGATGTCACATTGACGCGAACAGGCAAGAAGATGCGGTTGAACAATTCAACTGAATTCATGGCCGACACACGGGAACAAGTGACAAGCGCTGTTGCTGGCGATATTGTTGGATTATATGATACCGGGAATTTCCAAATTGGGGATACGATTCACACGGGTAAAGAGGCTGTTTCATTTGAGAAACTCCCTCAATTTACCCCTGAATTATTCATGCGCGTCACTGCCAAGAACGTGATGAAACAAAAGTCCTTCCATAAAGGGATTCAACAGTTGGTTCAAGAAGGGGCGATTCAGTTGTATAAGACTTACACAACTGGCGATTATATCTTAGGCGCCGTTGGTCAATTACAATTTGAAGTGTTCCAATATCGGATGCAACACGAATATAATTCTGAAGTATTGATGGATCCAATCGGTTCAAGAACTGCGCGGTGGATCAATCCAGAACAATTGGATGAACGGATGTCATCCTCACGAAATCTATTGGTAAAAGATATTCATGACGAACCATTGTTCTTATTTGAAAATCAATTTGCAGAACGTTGGTTCCAAGATAAGTATCCAGACGTTGAATTAACCGCAAAACTATAATATAAAGAGTCAAACAAAAATAAGCCGCCGATTCAGACACACTAACTGTTGTCTGAATCGGCGGCTTATTTTTTTTAGGGGGGTATTTAGTCAAAAGTTAGGAGGCCTTCCATTAACCATTGACCTGTTTTAAGTTGACACCAGCGACTTTGATTATCGAGTACAACGACTTGCTTAACGACTACCCGTGTTTTAGGTACTATCTGATATGTTGTGGGTTGGTCATACGGTGCTTGCCAAAATGTTACGGTATTGTTGTTCAGACTTGCACTGAGGTTTAGAGGGGTTGTTTCGATAACTGCGTAATGGTAGGTGAACTTTGGTACTTGGTATGATTCATCACTGCCTTTAGGATTAGTGGCATGTAATTGATAACGCGTAGGGGTAATCCAAGAACTGCCAAGATTGAACCATTGTTTGCCAGATGGAGCAGTTGCACAGCTATAAATCTTCCAAACCGCGTGCTTTGGCAAGCGAGCAGCAGTCAGCGCTTCTTCACTTGGTTGCTGATAGGTATCCGTTGGCTCAAGAAGTTCGATGAAGGGCTGTTCAGGTGCATCGCTGTGTTTTAAATTCAGCGGATCATATTTAAAATGGACAAACTGTGTCTTAGTTGTAAAGCGACCAGTCTGATTAGCTGAGGTGTGGTGCACGAAGTTAGCACCACCTTCTAGTGGATTGGCTTGATAGTGTTCGTTCAAAGCACCTGATAAAAATTGGGGCTTAATCAACAAGCCACCTTCTAAATTCTGGTGTAACACCATTACTGGTGCTGCGAGTTGCGGTTTATAAAAAAGCCAGATAGTGGTGTTTTCTTCAGGAAACTGTTGTTTTAAATTGGTAATAGCTGCCAAGTAATAACCGGCAAATTTTAGCCATGGCAAATTGAGCACGGTACCCACTTCACCTGTCAGGGTCATCGTTGGTCGTAAAGGGACCCGATGATGATCGAGGTAGTGAATGGTAACTGTGCTATGGCGCGGTTGTGTGGACATCGTAGCCAGCAGTGGCGTTGCGTCCTGACTAACGGGAACGACCGGCTGTTTCTGTGACGATTGAGGCGCTTGACGGATGGGCTCTTGCTCAGAGACAGTTTGGCGTACATGACTGTTCGGTAGAGGAGCTGCTTTTTTCGGGCGCCATTTCAATAACGATTGAAGCAGGTTAATCAGATTCATACGGACTCCTTGTAGCGCATTACTTATTACTACTAGTCTATCATAAATTACAAAAAGTGTGGTTGATAATTAACGCGTCAAGTGGGCATAAAAAAGAACCCCTGCAAAAATAGCAGTGATTCTAATCGTTTAAATATCTAATACTTGTAATTTAGTTGCAGTATGGGTGACGCGGCCGATGGAAACGGGAATTAAGGAAACGATTAATTCTCCTGTACGTGAAATGGCGGCGCGTTCTAGATGCCCACCAAAAACGCTTGTATCTAAACGGGCAAAGCTTGCATGTAGATGGACATCAATCGTGCCATTTGCATTTTCGACATTCCCACTAAGGGCCAGCAGTTCTACTTGCTCTTGACTGGAAGTGGCAATATATTGATCCGTTTCTGGTGAATAAACGCTGACGGTAACTTCATCACAGGCACCAATCCCCGTGATAGTTCCCAGTTGGTTGGGGAAGGTCGCGGCCAAATATTTAAGTTCTGTTAGGATTTCGTCGCCCACTTCTAACCGGCAAATAATTTGGTGCTCTTTTTGAAAAGTCTTCATCGCGTCATTAATCCTCCTAAATTAGGTTGAAAGTTATTATACGGTACGACCTATTCAATTGCCATTATTTTGCCTATGTAAAAAACCGCCCCAACAAAATGAAATGTCGGGGCGGTTCGAATGATTAACTCACTGTTTTTGAAGGTGTTGGAATTGTAATTTCGACTAATGGACCATCATTCAAGACTTCAAGGCCATCTGTGGAATCTAAACCGGCGAGTTCCTTCAATACAAAATCGATCTCGGCTTGTTGGACATGTCGATGATCATTTTTTAAAAGGAGCTCACGTTCCTTCGATGAACGCGAGTCAAGAACCGTTGTTTTACCAAGTGAATAAACCTTAACGTAGGTTGCGGCTGTTGCAGCGAGTTGTTGTGAAACAAGTCGCTTATAAGAATTGGTTACATTGATTAAGCGCATCTAAATCACTCCCTGGATGTTTAAGTCTTACCACTAGTATAACTGAAAACGCTTCATTTGGCACGTAATTCGTTTTAACTTGAGATAATAAAGCCTTTTAATCTGTGACCTGTGAATCTTTAGCATCGGTGATTTGAATCTGATCTTCCACCAACCGAGCCGTCAATTGTTTATGTTCTGGGTGATCGAGATAATAGTCGGCCACGCGATCTTCAATTTGTTCTTGAATAACACGTCGTAATGGACGCGCACCCATCTCTGGATTGTAACCAAGATCGACAAGCCGTGATTTGACTGGTTCAGTTACGGCAATGTGTAACCCTTGGTCAGCAATCATCGCATTCGTTTGGTCGAGCATCAGACTGACAATCTTCAAGAGATTTTCTTTGCTTAATGGTTGGAACTCAATGATATCATCAAACCGGTTTAAAAATTCAGGTTTAAAGTAGTTTTGTAGTTGGTTTAAAATCGAGTGTGTCTGACCAGAAAGGGCTGCCCCGAAACCAACATTGGCTTCGGCATCAGTTTGGCCGGCATTTGAAGTCATGATGATGATGGTGTCTTTGAAGCTGACCGTCCGTCCTTGTGAATCCGTCAGACGACCATCGTCTAAGATTTGTAGGAACATATGCATAACGTCTGGATGTGCTTTTTCAACTTCATCCAGTAAGATCAAGCTGTATGGGTTGCGCCGAACTTGTTCGGTTAATTGACCCGCTTCTTCATAGCCAACATAGCCAGGAGGTGATCCAATCAATTTTGACACACTGAATTTCTCCATGTATTCGCTCATATCAAAACGAATCATGGCATCTGTGCTACCGAAAAGTTCTTTGGCGATTTGTTTTGCTAATTCAGTTTTCCCGACCCCGGTTGGTCCAACGAATAGGAAAGAACCGATTGGTCGACCGGATTTGTTGAAACCAATTCGGTTGCGACGAATGGAACGGGCAACCTTATCGACTGCTGAATCTTGACCAATTACGTGCGCTTCAAGATTTTCAGCAAGGTTCTTCAACTGTGCTTGTTCTTGTGCCTTTAACTCACCAACTGGAATGTGGGTTTTTTCTTCAACAATTTTTTCCATATCTTTGTCGGTGACGGTTGGCATTTCAGATTGGTCAATGGCACTTGTTTCGCGTATCTTGGTCAATTTTGTGACTTGATCGCGGTAATAAGCGGCCTTTTCGTAATCCTCGTCCTTTAACGCACTTTGCTTTTCAGCTTCCGCATTTTGTAATTTCTTTTCGATTTCTTTTGGATCGACAACAGTAATCGTCAAGTTCTTCTTAGAGCCGGTTTCATCAAGTAAGTCGATGGCCTTATCTGGTAAGAAACGATCCTGGATATAACGATTAGAAAGGGTTGCAGCCGCCTTAAGTGCCTCGTCTGTGTAGTGGACTTGGTGATAGGCTTCGTATTTATCTTGGAGTCCTTTTAGAATTTGGACTGTTTCGTCAACAGAAGGTTCATTGACTGAAACGGGTTGGAGACGACGGGCGAGGGCCGCGTCTTTTTCAATTTGTCGGAATTCATTATTCGTTGTGGCCCCTACTAGTTGGAGTTCACCACGGGCGAGGGCGGGTTTTAACACGTTACCGGCGTCCATGCCACCTTCGGCATTACCGGCGCCCACAATTTCATGAATTTCATCAATGAAGAGAATGTATTGCTTATTCTGCTTCAATTCAGTCATCAGTTGTTGCATCCGTTGTTCGAATTGACCACGAATACCGGTCCCTTGAACAAGTGAAACAACATCTAAGCGAATGACTTGTTTATCCTTAAGTTTGGCAGGAACGTCATCGTCGGCAATTTTTTGAGCTAAGCCTTCGACAACGGCGGTTTTACCGACCCCAGCTTCACCAATTAATACGGGATTGTTTTTTGTCCGACGGTTTAGAATTTCAATAACACGATCGATTTCAGCATCGCGACCGATCACTGGATCAATTTGGCCAGCTTTAGCTAAGTTGGTTAGGTTTACACCGTATTGACTGAGCAGACTTTCGCCGTTTTGCCCGTTGTTGCCGCCACCTTGGCCGCCACTTTGGGTTTGTGGCCCTTGGTTTGCTTGTGATTGATCATCGGGAGTTGCGCCCATTGCTCGGAAGAAACTATCCAGGCTTCCAAAGCCAAATGGATCTGCATATTGCCCTTGTGGTGCTTGGCCATTACTGTTTTGTTGTTTCAAGAGTTGGTAACAGTTTTGACAAAGATCGATTTCTTGTCGTTGACCATTGGTGCTTGTATAGAGATGAATCGTTGCAGGATTCTTCTGGCAGTTTTGACAAAGCATTAATCTGTCACAACCTTTCATTAATAATAGAATCGTCAAAGTGTTCTTGACTATCTTTGACCTTTATCCAAATTATAATCATCTCTAAAAAAAGTTGCAAGTCAGGCAACTCGAAAATAAAAGTTTCTTGTCAGGTATGGGCGGTATGCGGTAGTATGAGGTCATCGTTTTATTTCGCAGATGGAATGAAAACGAATTTTTCAAGCCACGATAAAAGAATTGCAAAGGAGGCAGAATGGCAGATGCGTGATTTTTTAGCAGAGATGGATGCCTTAATAAATAACGAACAAACTGAGATTGAGGTTGCTCAGTCCGAATTTTTAGATTTTCAGAAAGTATGGGTCAACTATGACCATCGAAAAGAAATTGTGGGCGAAGCACAACGAAATGGTGCGGTAATCTACCGCAAGTCTGAAAGCGGTATAGTGTAGACGGCTACTAATTTTGTTAGCGAAACTGTTGTAGTATTTTAAAAAAAATGGTAATCTTAAATATCGGAAGGGTAGCCACTACTAGTGACCACTCATTTCGTTAAAAACTAAATCTATAATTAGATAAAAGGGGATCGATTAATATGGAAAAACGCGATTTTCACGTAGTAGCAGACACAGGTATCCACGCACGTCCAGCTACATTATTAGTACAAACAGCAAGCAAATTTAACTCAGATGTTAACTTAGAATACAAAGGTAAATCTGTAAACTTGAAGTCAATCATGGGTGTTATGTCACTCGGTGTTGGCCAAGGTGCTGACGTTACTATCTCAGCTGAAGGTGCTGACGAAGCAGACGCAATCAACGCAATTGAAGAAACAATGAAAAAGGAAGGTTTATCTGAATAATGACAAAACTAAGAGGGATTGCTGCCAGTGATGGTATCGCTACGGCGAAAGCCTATATGTTAGTGCAACCCGATTTGTCATTTTCGAAATCAACTATTTCAGATTCAGAAAAAGAGATTAATCGTTTGCATAATGCCTTACAAGCTTCCACGAGTGATCTAGAGACCATTCGGAAGATTGCTGCTGGATCATTAGGGGAAGAAGAAGCACAAGTTTTTGATGCCCACATGATGATTTTAGCAGACCCAGAATTTACCGGCGCTATCGAAGGTAAAATCAATGATGACAAGGTTAATGCTGAGCAAGCGCTCAAAGAGATCGCGGATTTATTCGTGGCCACTTTTGAGGCTATGACTGATAACGCATACATGCAAGAACGCGCTGCTGACATCAAGGATGTTACTAAGCGAGTTCTCAGTCATTTATTAGGGGTAACACTCCCTAACCCAGCGTTAATTGATGAAGAAGTAATTGTGATTGCTCATGACTTGACACCAAGTGACACAGCCCAATTAAACGGTAAATTCGTTAAGGCTTTTGTGACTGATATTGGTGGTCGGACTTCTCACTCTGCTATTATGGCTCGTTCTTTAGAAATTCCTGCAATTGTTGGGACTGAAAATATCACAACTTCTGTTAAAGCCGGCGAACAATTAATTGTCGACGGGATTAACGGGGATGTTATTATCAATCCTACAGATGCAGACATTGCTGAATACGATAAGAAGGCGCAAGCTTTCGCTGATCAAAAAGCAGAATGGGAAAAGTTAAAGAATGAAAAATCCGTTACAAAAGACGGAAAAACATTCACAGTTGCTGCAAATATCGGGACACCTAAAGATTTAGATGGTGTTATCGATAACGGTGCTGAAGCAATCGGCTTATACCGGACAGAATTCTTATACATGGACTCATCTGAATTACCTAGTGAAGATGATCAGTTCGAAGCTTATAAGACTGTTTTGGAAGGTATGGCTGGTAAACCAGTTGTTGTGCGGACAATGGACATTGGTGGGGATAAGAAATTACCTTACTTGCCATTACCCGAAGAAATGAATCCATTCTTAGGCTACCGTGCTGTGCGGATTAGTTTAGATCGTGATGATATTTTCAGAACACAATTGCGTGCTTTACTCCGTGCTTCAAACTACGGTAAGTTACGTATCATGTTCCCAATGATCGCAACTGTCGCAGAATTCCGTCAAGCAAAAGGCATTCTTGAAGAAGAAAAAGCTAAATTAATTGCTGATGGTCAAACTGTTTCTGATGATTTACAAGTTGGGATGATGGTTGAAATTCCAGCCAGCGCCGTCTTGGCAAATCAATTCGCTAAGGAAGTTGACTTCTTTAGTATCGGAACAAACGACTTGATTCAATACACAATGGCTGCTGATCGGATGAATGAACGTGTATCATACCTTTATCAACCATACAATCCAGCAATCTTACGTTTAATTAAGAACGTTATTGACGCTTCTCATAAAGAAGGTAAGTGGACTGGAATGTGTGGGGAAGCCGCTGGCGATTCAGTCATGGCACCACTCCTTGTTGGAATGGGCTTAGATGAATTTTCAATGAGCGCAACTTCGGTCCTTCGGGTTCGGAGCTTGATGAAACGTTTAGATACAACTCAATTAACTGATTTAGTTGAAACCGCTGTTAATGTGAATATAAGTAATGAAGAAAACCAAAAATTAGTTGAAGATTTTATGCAAAATCTTTAATTAAATGGTAAAAGACCGCCCACTGTGGCGGTCTTTTTTTGTGCGTAAAATTTGGATGAGCAAAAAAGATTGACAGTTATCGATTACAAATGTAAACTGTAACTAATGATTACAAATGTAAACGAAAGGGAGAAAACCGCGAATGACTGAAAAAATAGGGGTTGTTACGGATGCGGAATGGGAAATTATGCGGATGGTTTGGTCACTTGGGCAAGTCAACAGCAGTCATTTAATTGAACTCGTTCAGCAAAAGCGTGATTGGCAAGCGTCGACTGTTAAGACTTTGCTAGGTCGGTTGGTAAAAAAAGACTATCTAATTGCCACTAAAGAAGGACGCCGATTTATATATACGGCCAATATCGCAGAAGATGAAGCGATGAACCATGCCACGCAGTCGCTGTTTAACCAATTATGTGGGATGAAAAAAGGCTGCACATTAGCCACTTTAATCGAGCAAACAACGCTCAGTCAAAATGATATTCAGACGTTACAAACGGTGTTAGCGGCTAAATTACCTAGTGCACCAACAATGATTGAATGTGATTGTTTACCAGCCAATTGTGATTGCATAGAGGAGGAAGTAAAATGAAACACGATGAAATGCACCATGAACATGAAGGACACGATATGAAAGAGATGCATCACGAGCACCAAATGGATCACAGCATGCACGACATGCATCATGACCATGAGATGATGGATCATGATATGGGGCATATGAATCACGATATGCATGGGATGCACCATGACATGGGCGACGGCGATATGATGATGCATGGTGGTCATATGATGCACATGGGAAATCTGAAACAAAAATTCTGGATTTCATTAATTGCAACGGTACCAATTCTAATTCTCTCACCATTTATGGGCATGCAGTTACCTTTTCAAACGACTTTCCCAGGTTCAGATTGGCTAGTATTGATTTTAGCAACATTTCTCTTCTTTTACGGTGGGGCACCGTTTTTAAAGGGCGCTCAAGGAGAATTATCTGCTAAGAGCCCAGCGATGATGACCTTAATTGCAATGGGGATCAGTGTTTCTTATCTATATAGTTTATACGCCTTTGTTGCGAACCATTTCTTGAACCCACAAGGCCACGTGATGGACTTTTTCTGGGAGCTTGCAACGTTAATCGTTATTATGTTGTTGGGACACTGGATTGAAATGAATGCGGTAATGAGTGCAGGGAGTGCTTTAGAAAAAATGGCTGCTTTGTTACCCGGCCAAGCACAAGTAATTGATCAAGCAGGGCATCAACACGCGGTTGATTTAAAGGACTTGAAAAAAGGACAAACTGTATTAGTCGCAGCTGGTGAAAAAGTACCCGCGGATGGGTTAATTATCGCCGGTCAAAGCCAAGTCAATGAATCCTTAGTGACAGGTGAATCAAAGGCTGTTGCGAAGGCTGAAGGCGATCAAGTAATCGGTGGGACAGTCAACGGAAATGGGACGTTAACCGTGCAAGTGACCGGGACTGGCGAAAGTGGTTACTTAGCGCAAGTCATGAAATTAATTAAACAAGCACAACAAGAAAAATCAAAAGTTGAAGGGTTAGCAGATAAAGTTGCGAAGTATCTTTTCTATGCTGCATTGGTTGCTGGGATTATCGCCTTCATTAGTTGGGTGTTCTTGGCCGATCTGAATACGGCTTTTGAACGGATGGTAACCGTCTTTATTATTGCTTGTCCGCATGCACTTGGATTGGCCATTCCATTGGTGGTTGCCAGAAGTACAGCGATTGCGGCTACAAACGGCTTGCTCATTCGTAACCGTGAAGCAATCGAATTGTCAGATAAGGTTACCGTTGTTTTGATGGATAAGACGGGGACTTTGACACAAGGCGCATTCAAAGTGAATGCTGTCGAAGTTTTCGATACAGCACTTGATGAACAACGACTCATGCAACTCTTTGGTGCGTTAGAACGCCATTCAAGTCATCCATTGGCCACTGGGATTCTAGAGTATAACCAAGCACAAACTATTCCTGATTTACAGGCAGACAATGTTCAAACGATTCAAGGCGTCGGTTTGTCTGGAACGGTTGCAGGGCAAAGTTATCAAATAGTGACGGCAACTTATTTACAAGCCCAGCATATTAAATTTGATCAAGCTCTTTTCCAAACTTTAGCAGAAAAAGGGAATTCCATCAGTTATCTATTACAAGATCAAACGGTTTTAGGACTAGTCGCACAAGGTGATCAGATTAAACCAGAAGCGCCAGCTTTCATCCAAGCATTAAAGAAACGGCATATCCAACCGGTCATGTTAACCGGTGATAATCAACAAGTTGCCGAAAAAGTGGCTGCACAATTGGGCGGTATGACGGTTCAAGCGAACTTGAAACCAGAAGATAAAGAAGCAATCGTCAAAGATTACCAAGCTAAAGGCGAAGTCGTCCTGATGGTTGGGGATGGTGTTAATGATGCACCAGGTTTAACGCGGGCTGATATCGGAATCGCAATTGGTGCTGGGACGGATGTTGCAATCGATTCAGCAGATGTGATCCTCGTGAAGAGTAATCCAAACGATATTATGCATTTCTTGAATTTATCGCACGCAACTAACCGCAAAATGACGCAAAATCTCTGGTGGGGCGCTGGTTATAATATTTTAGCGATTCCATTAGCTGGGGGGCTATTTGCCGGAATTGGGTTAGTATTAAGTCCAGCAGTTGGTGCAATCTTAATGTCACTCTCAACAATTGTTGTGGCTATTAATGCAATGACTTTGAAATTAAAACGAGATGCATGATGTCAATCTTTTTTTAAGCAGTATGAAGTAGATTTCGATAAGGACGGGCGAAAGAAAATATCGCACACAATTAGACGCACACAACATATAGTTGTAGTGCGTCTTTTTGTTGGTTTATCTACTATATATAGGTTGAATCCGAATTTTTAATCCGCTATGATGGGGTTACTGATTCAAAAGGAGACTGGTGCTAAGATGGATATGAAAATTGCTTCAGAAGCAGACTTGCAAATTAAAGTGATTAAAAGAGATGGGCGAATCATGCCTTTTTCTGCGGATAAAATCGAACAAGCAATTATTAAAGCCGCTAAAAATGTGAAGACGGAATTAGAGCCATTAGACTATCAAGTGTTAAACACAGTCGCACTAGATGTTGTGAGTGAAGTCGGCAGCCGATTTGATAAAGATGTTAAAATCTATGAACTGCAAAATATTGTGGAACATAAACTTTTAGAACATCACCAATATGATATTGCCCAAGAATACATTAACTACCGGACGCAACGGGACTTTGCCCGGAATAAGGCAACTGATATCAACTTTACCATTCAAAAATTATTGAAAAAAGACCAAACTGTGGTCAATGAAAATGCGAATAAAGATAGTCATGTTTTTAATACACAGCGGGACCTAACGGCAGGGACAGTTGCTAAAGCGATGGGGCTTAAGATGTTGCCTGATAAAGTGGCGAACGCCCATTTAAAAGGCGAGATTCATTGGCACGATTTGGATTACCAACCATATAGTCCAATGACCAATTGTTGTTTAATCGATTTTAAAGAAATGTTGAATCATGGCTTTAAGATTGGGAATGCCGAAGTTGAAGCGCCACATTCGATTCAAACTGCTACGGCACAAATGTCACAAATTATTGCTAACGTTGCTTCTAGTCAATATGGTGGTTGTTCCGCTGATCGGGTGGATGAATTATTGGCACCATTTGCCGAAAAGAATTATGCCAAACATTTAGCGGATGCCAAGAATTGGATTGATGGCGAAGCAAAACAAAAGGATTATGCGCAAACCAAGACTGAAAAAGATATTTATGACGCCATGCAAGCGTTGGAATATGAAATCAATACTTTATATTCATCCCAAGGCCAAACACCATTTACAACGCTTGGTTTTGGATTAGGCAGTAACTGGATTGAACGTGCGATTCAAAAAGCAATTCTTTCAATTCGAATTGAAGGATTAGGTAAAGAAAAACGGACTGCCATCTTCCCTAAATTAGTTTTTGCAGTAAAACGCGGCTTAAACTTAAATCCAACTGATCCAAATTATGACATCAAACAATTAGCTGTTGAATGTGCCACAAAACGGATGTATCCCGATGTTTTAATGTATGACAAGTTGGTGGAATTAACGGGTTCTTTCAAAGCACCAATGGGTTGTCGAAGCTTCTTACAAGGCTGGAAAAACGAACATGGTGAAGAAGTGAATAGTGGCCGGATGAATCTCGGCGTGGTGACAATCAATTTACCACGGATTGCACTTGAAGCTGATGGCAACCAAGCTAAGTTCTGGGAAATTCTAGAACAACGGTTGCAAGTCTGCAAGGAAGCCCTGGTCTTTAAAGTGGAACGCGCTAAAGAAGCGAAGCCAGAAAATGCGCCGATTCTTTATGAATATGGTGCCTTTGGCAAGCGTTTGAAGAAAACCGATAGTGTTGATGAAGTCTTTAAAAATTCACGCGCAACTGTTTCATTGGGCTATATTGGCCTTTATGAAGTCGGTACAGCCTTCTTTGGGCCAGACTGGGAAAAGGATGCCAAGGCAAAAGCCTTTACGGTAGACGTCGTTAAAGACCTCTATAATCACTGCGTTGATTGGGAAAAGGAATACGGCTATCACTTCTCTGTTTACAGCACACCAGCAGAAAGTTTAACAAATACGTTCTGTCAAAAAGATACGCAAAAATTTGGGATTGTCGAAAATATTACAGACAAAGAATACTACACAAATAGTTTCCACTACGATGTGCGTAAAGCACCAACCCCATTTGAAAAATTAGATTTTGAAAAAGATTATCCAAAATACTGTTCTGGTGGGTTCATTCATTACTGTGAATACCCAAATCTGCGTCAAAATCCAAAGGCTTTAGAAGCTGTCTGGGATTATGCTTACGATCGTGTCGGCTACTTAGGCACGAATACGCCAATTGATCAATGCTTCAAATGTGGGTTTAAAGGGGACTTTAAGCCGACAGAACGCGGGTTCCAATGCCCGCAATGTGGGAACACGGATGCTGCTACATGTGACGTCGTTAAGCGGACTTGTGGTTATCTAGGTAATCCACAACAACGTCCAATGGTGCATGGTCGGCATAAGGAAATCGCCAGTCGAGTTAAGCACATGCATATTACCATTGGCAACGATAATAACAACGTTGCACGGCAGTAATTGTGAATACGGGATTTGAAGGAGTTTTTGAAGATGGCAGTAAAACAACAAGGCCCGAAGAATCCGGCGCCCAAAGAATGGCTTTCTGAAACACTAAGCCAGGATTATATTGCAGATTATAAACCGTTTAACTTTGTTGATGGCGAAGGGGTGCGCTGTAGCCTATATGTGAGTGGTTGCATGTTTGCTTGCCCCGGTTGTTACAATCGAGTGGCGCAGAATTTTCGCTATGGCCGCCCTTATACAACTGAATTAGAAGACCAAATTATTGCTGATTTAGGGCAATCTTATGTCCAAGGACTGACGTTATTAGGTGGCGAACCGTTCTTGAATACCAAGACTTGTTTATCGCTAGTAGACCGAATTCGCGCCACTTATGGGCAGACAAAGGACGTCTGGTCATGGACGGGATATACGTGGGAAGAACTGATGCAAGAATCAGATGATAAACTCGAGTTGCTGTCTAAGATTGATATCTTAGTTGATGGGCGCTTCATGAAGGACCAAATGGATCTGACATTGCAGTTCAGAGGGAGTGCCAATCAACGGATTATCGATGTCAAAAAATCATTAGCCGCTAAAAAGCCCGTTATATGGGCAAAGCTTGTTCATTGAAAGTAATATGTAAAATAAAGTTATTAAAAATTTAATTTTCATTTTCCGTCATTGGTATATACCTAACACGGATAAAAAAGAGCGTCAATCCATGATTAGAATGGGGTGGCGCTTTTTTTAGTTTTTGTGAAAAACTGGACATTCATAGGTAATGAACGGGGTTATCGTTTGACAACGCTTTCTGTAACATAATACTTGTAATAGCAATTATTTTTTAATTATGATTCAGGAAAAGGAGTGAGGTTAATGGATTCATTTATCAGTTTCATGGAGAAACGCTTTTTACCAGTTGTGGCAAAAGTTGGGAATCAACGACATTTGCCATTCGTGACGCCTTCGTAACAACGATGCCATTGATGATCTTGGGGGCTTTTGCAACCTTGATTAATAATTTACCAATTCCGGCATATACCAATTTCATGGATAGTGTGTTCTCAAAGACAGTTGGTAAGGGCGCTGAAAAGGCTTATATCTGGACTAAATTCGGGGGCAATGCTTGGAGCGGGATATTTGCGATTCTTTCTGTGTTTATCGTCTTCCTAGTTGCTTACAATTTAGGTAAGTCATATAATATCAATCCACTAGCAGTCGGCGTAACAGCATTAGGGTCATTCTTTGCTGTTGGCGGTCTTGCAGGGATGGACTCAATGGGCTTGTTCGTTGCTTTAATCGTTGCGATGATTTCAACAGAAATTCTCAGACGTTTATTGGGTAATAAACACTTAGTCATTAAGATGCCTGATGGGGTACCACCTGCAATTACAGCTAACTTAAATGCGATTAAAGCTGGTAAAGCAGCACCATATATTGTTAACAAACCATTCTTTGATTCATCTGTTAACTTAGGTGGGACTGGTGCTACTTTAGGCTTAATCATTGCAATCTGGTTAGTGGGTCGAAAGAATAAACAATATTCAATCGTTGGGAATTTGAGTGCCGCTCCTGGGGTCTTCAATATTAACGAACCATTAACATTTGGCTTGCAATCGTATTGAACCCAATTTTATTCATCCCATATATTGCCACACCAATGGTGATCGTTACAATTGCATACTTTGCAACTAGCACCGGGTTAGTGCCCGCTGCAACGGTTATGCCACCTTGGGTAACACCACCAATTATCGGTGGGGTCATCGCAACGGTTAGTTGGCAAGGTGGGGTATTAGCAGCAGTGAACTTACTTGTTTCAGTGCTCATTTACCTACCATTCATCAAGATTGCCACAGACATGGCTTTAAAAGAAGAAGCAGCCCGCGATCAAGCGGCTTAAGCACAAAAAAGGTCCGACATTCATGTCGGACCTTTTTTTGTGCCTATAATTAATGAGTTGACTCACTTGCAATGGTGACGTGCCCGTTTTGAACGTTACCAATGACGATATTGTTCGAAATCTGGCCAGCGGTTGCATCGGTTAGATAGTTGATACTATCACTCATCCCGACAACAGCGGGACCTGCTTTGACCGTAATGGTTGAAGCTGATTCACCAGGCTTTTGTTGATCAAGTTGCTCAAAAATGGTTTGATCAGTCTGTGATAAATCGGCAGCAGCTACTAGTGAGCCCGTCTTTTGATAGCTTGTTGCTTGACCAGCACCGATGCGTAGCAGTTCATGATCATTCATGAAGAGGTAGAGATAACCGATACTATCACCACTAGCAATCGACTTAGGGGTTAATTGATAACCAGCTTGTGCTGCATCCCTTTTTTGAGCAGCATAGATTGTATTTTGATTGAGCGTTACTAAAGTGTATTTGGCAAGATCTTGAATGGCAGAGCGTTCAATACTATCATAACGTTTTTGGTACATGAAGCCATCTTTGACCATCAGTTTTCCGGTGTCATTAGCACTCGTCGTTGTTGCGGCCGCAATCCAAGTGCCATTGAGTTGGTCGAGGGCAACAGGACTGGCTGTTGTTTTGGCGGTTGCTTTTTGACTGACGAATAACTGTCCGCGGTCAAAATTGGTGGGTTCTTGTAGATCTCTGTAATGAGCTGTAATTGCGTATAGATGATTTCCTTTGGCAACGAATCCTTGGTCAATTGTATTTTTCCCAGTCTTAGTCTCAAGAAAGACGAGATCTGAGAGGTGTTTAATCTTAAAGTCAGCCCCCAATTTGTGTAATGCAGCGTTGACTTGTGCCACAGTCATCAGATGGAGTGTCTTTTGATAGCTCTTCATCAGATGACTGCGGCTATCTTGTTGCCATTTTTTAAACGAAATTTGTTGATAATTAATCGGCTGACTTGTGAAGGTGCCTTTAGAGGTCAGCCAACTTTTAGGAGTGGTCATTTGAGCAATATTTGAAACGGTGATGTCATCAGAAAGACCGTTTTTAGTTTGCTTAGAAAGGAGTTGTTTGTTAAACAACCAAGTCTGTGAATCGGTCGCGAGGGCTTTTTTAGTTGTTGTCCGGTTGGCGTAGGTCGTCGTAGTTGGCTGCGCGCGGGATGTGGTTGATGAAACCGGTTTTTTAGCTTGGCAACCTGCTAGGAGTGTTATTGTTAAAAGGGTAGTGATTAAAAGTGTTTTACGCATTTTGAAGCTCCGCTTCATTTGTCTGCAGGATGGGTTTTGCCGAATAAGCCGTCATCGTCATCCGTGTTGTAGTAACTTAAAAAAGGAAAGAGTAATTTAAAAGTGGAACCACTGCCTTGTTGGGAGCTAACGGTGAGTTCGTGACCGAGCTTTTCACTTAAGACACGTGCAAGGTAGAGCCCTAAACCGGTTGAACGTTGGTTAGAATAGCGCCCATTTTGACCGGTGAACCCTTTATCAAAAATCCGGGGTAGGTCTTCAGCCGGAATCCCAATCCCTGTATCGATGACACTTAACCAAACGCCTTGTTCGTCACGTTCAATCTGTACCGTAATTTGTGCGCCGTCGGGGGTATACTTTAACGCATTGGAAATGATTTGATTCAAAATAAAAGCCAGCCATTTAGCGTCGGTTAAGACGGTTTGATCGGCACCAAGCAGTTTAAATTGGATGTGTTTTTGAATAAAATAATTGCGATTTTGGCGGATGATTTGGTTGACTAAAGGTTTTAAATCGTATTCCTGCACCAAGTAATCCTTAGAAAAACTATCGAGACGCGAGTAGTAGAGCACTTGTTCAACGTAGTGTTCAATTTGAATCAGTTCATCGGTTAATTGATTGAATTTGTCTTCTGGAATCTGGTCTTCGATGGATTCAATGAGCAATTGAGTAGCTGCCAGGGGGACCTTGCTTTCGTGCACCCAGCCATCAATGAAATTCTTTTGATCTTGTTGCGCTGAGATTAGTCGGTCGATGCTTTGTTGATGATAGGCTAGCAGTTGATTCACGTAGTGTTGAATGAATTGTTTTTCAGCCGAGGTAGCGCCTGTAAGTGGCCAGTTGAGGCTATCTTCTTTAGCATCTAAGCGTGTTTGGATTGTGCGGTACCACTTGAGATGGTAGACGTATAAGCCAACCAAAAAGGCGCAGAAAAAAAGCGCCAGCAATAAATCGAGGTATAAAAGTGTCGCCTTAGCAAAGCGCATACTAGGGTCGAGCCATAGGACGATATCCAGAACAATCATACCGCTGAAGAAAAAAGCGATATGAAATAAATGATCACGTAAGAATTTTTTAAACGTCATAATAACTCCTTAGGGGATGATATAGCCTTGGCCAATTTTCGTCTGAATGTAGTCTTCTAAACCAGCACTTTCAATTTTTTTGCGAAGCCGATTGATGTTAACGGTTAGTGTGTTGTCGTCGACAAACCGTTCATCGTCCCAGAGGGCACGCAATAACTTTTCGCGACTGACAATCTGGCCGTGTTGACGCATCAGAAATTGGAGGAGCTTATATTCGTTTTTGGAAAGATCAATGGTAGTCTCACCCACCTGAGCTCCGCCGCTTTGGAGGTTAATCATTAGGCCGTTATGTTCGATGATATCGGCATTTTGGTCGACGTAGTTGTAAGTCCGTCGTAAGAGGGCGTTAATTTTGGCAATTAAAACTTCCATCGAAAAAGGTTTATTGACGAAGTCATCGCCGCCCATGTTCATCGACATCACCATGTCCATGTTGGTACTGCGACTAGAAATGAAAATTATGGGGACTTTAGATACTTCACGAATTTTGCGACACCAGTAGAACCCGTCATAAACGGGCAGGTTGATATCGAGTAAAATCAGATGGGGTTTATTGGTTAAAAATTGGTCGAAAATGGTATCGAAATCGGTCGTAATATTTGCGTGTAATTGCCACTTATTTAAGTTCTCAGCGATTAAGTTGGCAATCGTTGGATCGTCTTCAACAATCATAATTTCAAACATAATGAATTCTCCTCATACATAGATAGACTAATATTAACCACTTTCACTAGAAAAGACAACCAACTAAGGTCGTAGTTATAAAATGGGCTTTTGCGGTCAACTCTGCTAAAATGAATACCAATTAGTTAAGGGATGTGAAAAAATGGCAGTCGTATCAGTCCAACAAGTTTCGAAAGTCTACGGGCATCGGTTTAGTCTGGTCAATGCGCTTAATAATATTTCATTTGATATTGAACCGTGGGAGTTTGTCGGTATTATGGGCCCTTCAGGCGCTGGGAAAACGACCTTATTAAATATGATTGCGACCATTGATCGGCCGACGCATGGTCAAGTGTTAATTAAAGATCAAGTTGTGAGTCGGATGCGGGAAGCTAAGCTTGCTAATTTTAGGCGGCAAGATTTGGGCTTTATTTTTCAAGATTTTAACTTACTAGATTCACTGACGGTTCGCGAAAACATGTTACTGCCATTAGCGCTTGATAAGTTAAGTGTGCCAGTGATTGAAAAACGGTTGGATAAAGTTAGCCGAGTCTTGGGCATTAGTAGTTTGTTGGATCGTTATCCGGATGAAGTTTCAATTGGACAGCGCCAACGAGTGGCATGTGGGCGCGCAATGATTACCAATCCCACTTTGTTATTGGCCGACGAACCAACTGGAAGTTTAGATTCAAAATCAGCTACGGAGCTTTTACAATATTTAACCGTGATTAATCGTCAGGAAAAGACGACAATTTTATTGGTCACGCATGATGCCTTTACAGCTAGTTACTGTCGGCGAATTCTTTTCATTAAAGATGGTCAATTATTCTCGGAAATCGTTCGCAATGGTGATCGGCAACAATTCTTCAATCAAATTATTGATATGCAAGCAACCATAGGTGGAGGAGGCCGTTTCAATGCTGTTACACCTAACCGTTAGAAATGCGATTAATCATGCGCGCGACTATGCGGCTTATGTGATTGCCTGTGTTACCGCGATTGTGGTTTATTTCTGCTTTACGTCGATTCAAACTGCGCCAATCTTTAGGCACCTCAAGATGGCTGGTGAATCTTTAGCTTTTGGCCGGATGATCCAAGTAGCAGGTTTAATTATTTTGCTGTTTGCCGCTTTTTTCTTGGCATATGCTAATTTATTTTTCATTAAAAGGCGTCGGCGGGAGATTGGTGTTTTAAGTGTCATCGGGGTGACTAAATTTCAGATTAGCTTACTCTTCTTCTTTGAAAGTTTGATTATCGGTGTGATTGCCCTGATTATCGGGTTGTTATTCGGGATTCTTTTTTCGAAATTATTCGCGATGTTATTATTACGCATGATGGGGATTGCGGTTGCCATGCCGTTTTTAATATCATGGCGGGCCATTGAACAAACGACATTCACCTTTGGCGGGTTGTTCCTATTAACTGGTTTTTTAAACAGTACGATGATTTATCGGTATCAATTAGTGACATTGCTGCAACCATCTGCAGTCAGTCGGAAAGTGCGCCGACCGAACTGGCTGACTTATTTATGGGGGATTATTGCACCTGTATTGATTATCAGCGGCTATTATTTGGCAGACCAAACACTGGTTTTGATGCCGAGCTTAGAGCGGCGCTATGGTTTTGGGATTGATTTGGTTTATTTACTAACCATTTTATTACTTGAAATTTTTGGCACACTGGCTTTTTTTCAGGCCTATACGCAAATTTGGCTACAGTTAGAACGGCACTGGAAACGGCTTTATTATCGTGGGACACATTTGTTAAACGTTACGAATTTGAGTTTTCGTTTTAAAAAGAATGCAAAGATGTTGTGGATGATTACGATTTTAAGTGCAGTCACTATTACCGCAATCGGAAGTGCGGCGATGATTTATACGCACGGTCAAGATACATTACGGCAGAACATTCCGGTGGATTTGGTTTATACACAAAGTCAAAAAGCAGCGGTCGACAAAATTTTAACGCAATATCATGTTCAGCCGGTTAGTCAAACAATGTCTTCGTTTAAATTGGTGGATGCTCGATTTAAGGTCAATTCACCGTTAAATCGGGAAGGCATCAAAATGGATGGAGCAGCTGTTGTCATGCCATTATCCCAATACAACCAAGTAATGGCGCAACAATTTAAGTTACCAGCAACTAAATTGAAGAAAAATACTGTGGTGACCATCATTAACTTGCCATTAACAATGCTGAAGATGCCTCGCAGAGCAGGTGCAGGTTTGCCACCGAAAAGAGCTGGAATCCCGTTGCAATTAAAACAGTCTGGGCTTTCAGATTTTCGGATTGTACACATTCGTAAGCTATTTCCAAACGGTTCTGATGTCTTCTTTGATGGTAACTTAAACGTGATTGTGGCCAATGATGCTGAATATCAACAAGTCCAAGCAACTTCAGTTGATCAAATCTATGCAGTTCAGCTCTCCGCTGCCCAACAAAAGCAAAAACGATTAATGCGCGATTTATTCCGTCTATCTCAAAAGCCCAAACAATGGGATTATTTAATGACGCACAAAAAAGCCGGGCAAACCCATTATGAAATTAAAACCACTGATCAACGGCTAGAAGAGTTAAGCCGCTATTCTGTGCTTTTGAAAAAACCTAACCGAGATATTGCTAACGCAAACTTCGGATTTTATATGTATGTCGCCATTTTTATTGCGTTAATCTTCATGTTAGCCACTGGTAGTATCATCATGTTGAAACAATTGTCAGAAGCACAAGAAGAGATTTTGCAGTATAAAACATTGAAAAAAATTGGGATGAGTGACGGTGAGATTAAGCGCACGATTTATTTCCAAATTTTGATGCTCTTTTTACTGCCAATTATTTTGGGATCGATGCACGCCTTCTTTGCAATTCGGTTATTGGGTTTGTTTTTAGATAATCCTGGGTTACAATTAGCCTATATCGTTTGCGGCCTGTTTATCATCATTTACTTTGTTTTCTATCTAATTACGGCCAATATCTACAATCGAATTGTGAATGCACCGCTCAATAGTGATGTGTTCTACTAAACTCGGAGGGAAAGTTTTTGCAATTAGCTATGTACCGCGCAAAAGCGCGTCAATTATTAAAAGGAAACTGGCAGAAAATGGCCGCTTTAGTCGCGCTTTGGTTGTTAGTTGAGATAGTAGTCGACTCAATGATTGAAGGCGTGTTTGGCGCCAGTTCATTTGGTTATCAAATGCTCAACACCTTTGCCAATTATTTCTTATACTTTATCTTTTTAAATGCTGTTTTCTTAGGTGTTTATAAAGTTAGCCAGAATAAGCCCAGCTATTACCGGGATACCTTATTGTTATTCCGGCAACCGTTGTATACCCATCTTGTGGTATTGAATCTTGTTCAACAAGTGTTAAACTGGATCTTACTATTAATTGGGTTGGCGCCGTTTTATCGGTTACTCGGTTGGGATCGTGTATTTCAATTCACTTTTAATGGATTAGATTCCGTTGCGCCTTATTTGCTAAACATTAGCCAGCAGGGGACAATTTCTGAAACTGTTTTATTGTTTGTGACGGTGATGTTGGTTTTGTCACTGTTGCAACCCGTGATTTTAACGTATTATCAGATTTTAGTACTGTTGAAGTTTGATTTACCACAAGCACCACTCAAATTAATCTTTAGCCTTTCATGGGTGATTTTAAAAGGGAACTGGCTGAAATTACTCGGGCTTACTTTATCATTTATTGGATGGGAACTGGTCGTCTATATGACTGCTGGACTAGGTCTCTTGTGGTTCTATCCATACTTAATTATGAGCGTTACGATTTTCTATCAAGAAGTTAAAGCTAAGAAAGTCCAAGTCATTCAATAGCATTAGGGCCGTCATCCATTTGGGTGGCGGTCTTTTTTTATTTAGTTAGTAAATATAGTGCGCGCGATACCCGGAATGCGCTACTATAGAAATTAGAAAGGTGGTCATTTAAAAATGCAATTAACAGTCTTAGGTTATTATGGTGGATATCCATACGCCGGTGTTGGGACTAGTAGTTATTTATTAACAAGTGGGGCGTATCATTTATTGCTAGATTGTGGGAGTGGCGCTTTATTAGCGCTTGAGAAACAATTTGACCCATTGCAACTAGATGTGGTCCTTCTCACGCACTATCATCACGATCACATTGCTGATGTGGGGGTTTTACAATATTATTGGCAACTGCATCAAGGAACCAAAAAGGAACCCATTTTACCTATTTACGGGCATCTGCAAGATCCACTCCACTTTGGCAGTTTGACACAACCGGGTGTGACGCAGGGCTTTGGTTATCAAGAAGACACAGAGCTGACCCTGGGGCCGTTGAAAGTAACTTTCAAACGGACAGTGCATCCTGTCCCAGCATTCGCTGTTCGAATTGAAGAACAAACGACGGGGCAGGTCTTGGTCTTTACTGCAGATACGGCGTATTTCCCAGAATTAGCTGCTTTTTGTCAGTCTGCAGATTTACTGATGACTGATACGAATTTTCTTGAAGATCGCACTGGTAAAATGGCGCATATGACAACAACGCAATCCGGTAACTTGGCACAAGAAAGTGGCGCAGCTAAAATTCTATTAACGCATTTACCACAAGGGGTTTCGGCAGAAACGCTACAGGCACAAGCACAAGCGACTGTTGGGGACGTACCCGTGATAGTTGCCCAACAGGATTTGACAATTGATGTCGGAGTGTGTAATATAGGCGGCGTTGATGAAACTTACAAAAAATAAGTGAATTTTCATTAGAAAGTAGAAACTACTATAATTTTTTTTGAATGATAAATATAAATGTAAAAACATAAAAATTAATGGTGAGTGGGAAAATTTAACAATAAACCGTTTTAATTAGACGTTTTATGTCCAAATGTCTATTTATTAATTATTAAAAAATAATTAATAAATTTAATTTTAGGGTAGTTTTCTAGTGCTGACTCGCGTATAATAAAATTTGTAAGAGAGAAAATGATTGTCTTATTGTTAAGTAAGGTGTCATGTTAATAAAGGAGAGAGACATATGGTTACGTTATATACATCACCAAGTTGTACATCTTGTCGTAAAGCCCGGGCGTGGTTAGAGGAACACAATATTCCATACCAAGAACGCAATATCTTTTCGGAGCCTCTCAATAAAAATGAAATTAAAACAATCTTACGCATGACCGAAGATGGCACGGAAGAAATTATCTCAACGCGTTCTAAGGTTTTCCAAGAATTAAACATTAAAATTGATGACTTATCAATCAACGAATTATTAGATTTAGTTCAAAAGAACCCAGGGCTATTACGTCGTCCAATTATTTTGGATGAAAAACGACTTCAGGTTGGTTATAACGAAGATGAAATTCGTCGTTTCTTACCACGTGAAGTACGGGCATTGGAATTACAACAAGCACAATTACTAGCAGGATTCTAGAGGAGAGTCGGGGCTGTTAACAGCCTCGACTTTTTTGATGGGTTAAAAAATTAATTGCTGCGATGTAGATACTTGAATGTTACGCCAGATACTGGTATGGTAGGTCAAAGAAAGTGAATTACGACGCTATAAGAAGCGCGTTAGAAAGGGGCGTTGTCCCATGAGAATGGAAAAAATCGACGAGAACACAATTCGGGTTCTATTAGAAAATGATGATTTAGAAGAACGCGGGATTACTGGACTTGATTTGTTGAGCAATCATAAAAAGATTGAGCGGTTCTTCTATTCAATTCTGGAAGAAGTGGACAGTGAACACACATTTGCGAACAACGATGCAGTAACGTTCCAAGTGTTGCCTAACGATCAAGGGTTAGAATTACTGATTAGTAAGAATATGCCAAACTTTGACGGTGGTAAAGGTCAATCAGAAATGGTGCAAGGCAAAGACGGTATTACTGAATACATTAAAGAACAACTGTTGAAACGAGATACGGTCCAAGATGATGCGACTGAGGAAGAGGATGAAATGACCGCTTATATGAATCAAGCGGACAATCCAATGAAACAGATTGTGTTATCGTTTAAGTCATTTGACGATTGGATTGCTTTGGCACAACAGCTACACATCGAAAGTGGTGTGTCGAACCTATTTCTTTACAAACATCAGTACTATGCACAGATTATTATTTTTATGGAGAATACGACCGAAGCGTTTGCACGGGATGATTTAGCGGTCGCTAATGAATACGGGCAGAAGTCAGAATACACAGCAGCTTTTTTAAGTGAATTCGGTGAAAAAGTCATGGATAATAGTGCGCTTGAGTTAACACGCTACTACTTCAAACATTAAAAATAACGGGTTTTCCTAAATTTAGGAGAACCCGTTATTTTTTTGCGTATTTTCGGTGGGGGTGATAAATAATGAAAGTTGCACAGACCACTAACGGGTGCTTAATTCGCGCCGATCAAGCAGCCAAACAACAGCAAGTAGCGCGGTATTTCTGTCCACATTGTCAACAAATGGTTCAGTTGCATCGTGGGGTGCATAAAGCACCATATTTCGCACATATCGCAGAACGTGTATCTGGTGGTGGTGAGAGTCCAGCCCATCTGGCGGGAAAACAGGCGATTGCTGAATTAGCACATGCGTTGGGCTGGCATGCTACCTTTGAAGTACCTGTCGGCGAGACACAGCGCGCTGATGTATGGTTAACGCGGAATCAGCAACCATTAATTATTGAATACCAATGCAGCCCATTGACGCCAGATAAGTTAAACCAACGAACAATCGGCTATCAGCAGCGCCGATTACCTGTATTATGGGTGGTTGGTGAACGGTATTGTTTTACTAACCATTATTTAAGCCAGCAACAGTTGGGGTTTATCAACTATCGGCGGCAGTGGGGCTTTTATGTGGTAAGTTATTTGCCAAAGTGGGGGCAATGGGTGTTATATCACCATATTGTCGCCCGTGATTTTGCTGGTTATGCTTGGCAAACCCTGCGATTGACAACTAAGGCGTTTGTGCGCTTGCTTGTAGCACAAACAAGACTGCCAGCCAATCATTATAAGGGCAAGTCACAGCCTATGCAGCAACAAATTATTGACCGTCGATTAGGGCTGCAAGACGCACATTATGTTGCGTTACAGGCGGATTGTTATGCCCACCATGAACGCTTGCAAGCCGTTCCGGACTGGTGTTACTGCACACGTAATGTACCACCCATTTATCAGCTCAGTCAGTTTGAAAGTCGGGTAACGTGGTGGTTGAGTGCCCAACCAATTGATCTTTTTTTAGCGGTAACGCCCTTACTCCAACAACCACTACTAAAGCAATCCTTATTTGCACAATGGGGGCAAATAGCTTTGAAACAAGCATTAAAAAAGAACCGGGGGTCGGTTGACTACCGGTTCTAAGATTAAGAAATAACATGCAAAGCAACCCGTGAGAGGGTGCTTTTTTGTTTTTGAAGTGCTTGGAAAGTCTGTTCAGGTGTTGTTTCAGCACAACAGGCTTGTTTCAAGAGTTCATAGGAATCGCAATTTTCAATCAATAAGCCTGATTCGCTTTCACCTTTTGAATAGTTGAAGACTACTGCTGAAGGGGTCATCTGAATGTTCATCTCACAAGATAATTGTTGATCTGAATCAAATGCCTGTTTAGTAAGTGGACTGTGCCAATCTTCAAGTAACATTTCGGTATCAAGTCCTACGCGTTTAGCAATTGTAAGGACTAATTCGTTGTTAAGTTCCATATCTGGTTCACGGAATGCTTGTTGCAGTTGCATTAAAAATGATTGGCTCTTCTTGCCCCCCTGGAACGTTGCTGCCTTATAAGCGAGTACTGCTTCATAAATGGTGCTGAAAACGTGATTACGTAAGTTTAAATCATGACTATTTTGTTGCTGAAACTGCATGTAATGCTCGACGTTTTTTAAGTTTAAGACTGGAATAAACTTAAAATGAATATTTGCATCGGTTTCGCCGATAATCTTTAAAAGTGCCTCTTCGGAACGTAAACAAAGTTGCCCGATTGGGTTGATAAATAAAAACACTTCTAACAAGTTGGTTCCTCCAAACTTTCTATATTGTATATACTGCTCGACGCGCTTGTACTGTCTACTCTAACAAAATTTTAAAATTATGCAATAAGTTAGCTTGACAAAGTTTAAGCTTGATGGATAAGGGCGCGCATAATTTTATTGGGTGGTATTTGTTCACTTAATTGATAGCGGGTGACAAATGATTTAAACCAAGTTGCCCCTTCTTGGACGTTGGTGACTTCAATTTCGACTTCATAATCCTGGGTTTCGTCAGGGTATTGGGTAACATCAAGCGTTAACAGGCCAGCAACTAAAGACGCGGTCTGGCGGTGCGTTGTTGCCTGTCCCCAGATGAACAATTCTTTGATAATCACGGCTTGTGCTGCAAAATAGACAGCGATCTGACCAGACGATAATACGGTTTGGTGCTCAATTAAGTGAGTAGCCTGCTCAAGTGTTAGGCGATCAGTGATTTCAATCAGACTATGAGCATTTTCTACGGTTGGCACCTTTAGCGTCTGTTTGGCATAGGTGTCAAAGAGTCGAATACGCAACCCCCAGTGACGTTTAGCCAATCCCTGGTTAGGCAGTTCGAAGTAATAATTGGTTTGCACAAACGGCGCTGCAAATGGATAGTCCGCTTTTAGTTGCGAGAATTGCGCCGCCGTTAGCATCGTCTTAAATTCGCGTTCAATCGTTTGTGACATCGGTTGAGCTCCTTTTTAAAAAAGCAATGTTATTATCCTAGCACAAAAAAGCAGACTTGTAATGAAATTTGTATTTCAGACGATTATTATTTATTCAATTCTAATCTATGTTAAAATAGTGCTGTATGTGACAGAGTGAATGAGGGGTTTATAATGGTCGAAAATTGGAAGAAGTTTTTAATGCCTTATGAACAGGCCGTTAGCGAATTAAAAATTAAATTACGTGGGATGCGCAAGCAATACCAACAAAATAATGAACATGCACCCATCGAATTTGTAACTGGGCGCGTTAAACCAATCGATAGTATCAAAGAAAAGATGCAACGCCGCTACATTACAGAAGATTTACTCGAACAAGATATGCAAGATATCGCTGGTTTGCGGATTATGTGTCAGTTTGTGGAAGATATCCATGAAATTGTGGGCCTTTTGCACCAACGGACTGATATGAAAATTGTTGAGGAACGGGATTACGTTTCAAATGTTAAACCAAGTGGTTACCGGTCATATCATATTGTAATTGAATATCCAGTCCAACTAATCAGTGGTGAAAAATTGATTTTGGCCGAGATTCAGATTCGAACAATGTCGATGAACTTTTGGGCAACCATTGAACATTCATTAAATTATAAATATCAAGGGGAATTTCCTGAAACGCTGAAGGCGCGGCTTAAAAGAGCGGCCGAAGCATCCTTTATGTTAGATAAAGAAATGTCTGAAATTCGTGAAGAAATTCAAGAAGCACAACAACTCTTCTCATATGGAAAATGGCAAAACGCACTTGAAAAGGCAACTGAAAATGATTCTGAAGGAGAGACGCCAGATTGAAAGTAACGGTATTTAGCAATGACGGTAGTTCTTCCGTTCAAGTTGCCAATCGCTTAACGCAAAAATTGATCAATACGGGGTTTGTCATTGATGATCAAACGCCCGATGTGGTCATTTCAGTTGGTGGAGATGGGACGCTTTTATCTGCCTTTCATCGGTACGCCCACGATTTAGCGCACATCCGGTTTATTGGCGTGCACACAGGACATTTAGGGTTTTACACTGACTGGCGCGATTTTGAAGTCGATGATCTAGTCGTCGCCTTGCAAGAAGATCTCGGGCAGAGTATTAGCTATCCGTTATTAGAAGTTAAAATCGAATATGCGGATACGCACGAAATCAGTCGCAGTTTGGCGCTCAATGAAGTGACGTTACGTCGGTATGCAGCGACTTTGCGGACGGACGTTTACATTAAAGAGAATTTTTTTGAAAGTTTTAGGGGCGATGGGCTCTGTATTTCCACACCAACTGGGTCGACAGCTTATAGTAAGTCGATTGGTGGGGCGGTTTTACATCCACGCTTAGACGCGATGCAGATGACCGAAATTGCGTCGATTAATAATCGCGTATATCGAACACTATCGGCACCAATCGTGTTACCATCGGATGAATGGTTGCTCCTGAAGCCTTCTAAGACAAGTGATTACGTTGTGACAATTGATCAATTCACATTTAAGGATCGACCAATTGCCTCGATGCAATTTAAAATTGCAAAGGAAAGAATACAGTTTGCACGTTATCGACACACCCATTTCTGGAACCGTGTCGAAGATGCATTTATTGGGTCAAAACATGAAATTTGAATGGCAATATCAAGATGCAGAAGGCTGTGTGTTGCGGAATTTTTTACGGCGGCATAAGCTTTCTCGCAGTCAGTTAACTAAAATTAAATTTGCAGGTGGCACAATCCTCGTCAACGGCCAGGAGGCACATACCAATGCCCAACTGGTTCAAAACGATGTGGTGACTGTTTACCTCGCACCGGAAGTGGCCGTCGAACACGTCATCCCAGTTAAAGGGGACTTGAAAGTGGTTTTTGAAGACGACCATTTTTTAGTGGTCGATAAACCGGCGTTTGTGGCGTCGTTACCGGCACCGAACCATCCGCACAACACAATGGCCAATTTCGTCAAACAATACTTGATTGACCAAAATGCTGAGAGCCAGGCAGTGCACGTAGTAACGCGCCTCGATCGCGATACAAGTGGTTTGATGATGTTCACCAAGCACGGCTTCGCGCATAGTTTGTTGGATAAGCAACTCCAATCTAAAGAATTGCAAAAAACATATGTTGCGATTGCCAGTGGTGATATGCGGTTAGATTATCCGCAACATGCGTGGATTGATCGGCCAATCAAACGGTCGGATGATTTTTACATGCGGCGGGTCGTTGGGGTTGGTGGCAAACGCTCATTAACGGAATATTGGCAAGAAGCCCATGGCACCGATGCCACGTTAGTTAAGTTGAAGTTACTAACAGGTCGGACACATCAGATTCGGGTTCATTTTGCATCACTGGGGCATCCCTTAATTGGTGATAATTTATACGGTGTGGCCGATGATTTATTACCGCGTCAAGCATTGCACTGTCGCGAGTTAACGTTCTATCATCCATTTGAAGAACGGTATGTCACGGTTCAAAGCGAACTACCAGCCGATTTTCAAGCAGCGATGGATCAACGTCATTTGGCTTTTCCTGCGGGCGAATTGAATAAAATTTGATTAAGCTTTCAATTTGAGTCGCAATCTAACTTTAGAATGAGTATACTAATAAACGATTATGGATTACGGAGGGATTAGTATTGTGTTAACTTTAAATATGATTAAGACAATCATTTTAGGGATTGTCGAAGGTTTTACAGAATGGCTACCAATTAGTTCAACCGGCCATTTAGTGTTGGTCGGTAGTGTTTTGAAACTTGATGAATCAAAAGCATTCATCGATATGTTTAATTATGTGATTCAATTTGGAGCGATTATGGCGGTTGTGATTCTATACTTCCATAAATTGAATCCTTTCTCACCACGTAAGAACCAGCTCGAACAAAAACAAACGTGGACGTTATGGTTTAAGGTAATTGTGGCGGTGATTCCATCAGTCATTATTGGATTCCCATTGAATGACTGGATGGATGAACATCTGATGAAAAACTGGATTGTGGCCAGCATGTTGATTTTATACGGGGTTTTGTTCATCGTCATCGAAAATCGCAACAAGCATACCACACCGAAATTTGCTGATTTAAATACGTTACCTTGGTTGACGGCCTTTTGGATTGGCTGTTTCCAAGCCTTATCAATTATTCCTGGGACATCCCGTTCAGGCGCTACGATTTTAGGGGCAATTATTTTAGGGACATCACGGTTTGTGGGTGCGGAATTCTCGTTCTTCATGGCGATTCCAACGATGGTCGGCGTGGCAATCTTGAAGATTGGTAAATTCTTGTACCAAGGCAATACGTTTACGGGCGATCAATCAATCATTTTATTAGTCGGGATGTTGGTTTCATTCATCGTTTCAATTATTTCAATCAAATTCTTGATGGATTACATCAAGAAACATGATTTCAAGGTCTTCGGTTGGTACCGGATTATCTTGGGCCTACTTGTCTTAGGTGCAATGCTATTTGCATAAAGGATTAAATTAAAATTTGGAGGGTTCATCCATGTTAATCAAAGAAGTTTGTGTTGAAAATTTCACTAAAATTCCGGCAGCAATCCGCAATGGTGCTAAACGAATTGAGTTGAACGACAACTTGGCTGTCGGAGGCACAACGGTTAGCCGGGGTGTGATGGCTGAATCAGTGCGTTATGCGCATGAACACGATGTACCAGTGATGGTCATGATTCGTCCGCGTGGCGGCAACTTTGTTTATAACGATCAAGAATTAAAAATTATGGAAGCTGATATCTTTTCAGCGCAAGAATTAGGCGCTGACGGCATCGTCCTTGGTTGCCTAACACCTGACAATCAAATCGACGAAGAAGCGATGGAAATGTTGATTGGTGCTGCCAATGGGATGCAAGTTATTTTCCATATGGCTTTCGATGAAATTGCGGCTGATCAACAAGCTGCAGCAATGGAATGGCTGATTGATCATGATGTTAAACGGATTTTAACGCATGGGGGGCCGTTAGACGCGCCCATCGACGAAGCCCGTTTAAAAACGTTAATTCAAGCTGCTGATGGGCGGATTGTGATTTTACCTGGCGGTGGCATTACAGCCGACAATGTCGACGCGTTAACAGAACGTTTACAAATTTCCGAAGCACACGGTACAAAAGTGGTCGGGACAGTATAAGATAGTAAAAGGCCCAGTCATCAATGATGACTGGGCCTTTTTTTAATGTTTGAATAGGAGATAATCGACTGACGACGCACTCTAAACGTGCTCTGTAAGTCATCCGCCTCCGGTTAACCCTGAGCCGCAAACGATTACGTTGTAATCATTCACGACGCTGTGTTAATTCTCAGTGGATATTCGCCTTACGACGCACTCTAAACGTGTTCACCCAGTCATCTCTTTCCGGTTAGCGACGATTGTCAAACGATTGCTTTCAGCAATCATTCGCCAGTCTAGGCTAATCCTCAAGAGATACCCGACTGGGATCACACTCTAAACGTGCTTTGTAAGTCATCCGCTTCCGGTTAACCCTGAGCCGCAAACGATTACGTTGTAATCATTCACGACGCTGTGTTAATCCTCAGCGGATATTCGCCTTACGACGCACTCTAAATTTTTTCTATCGCTAGGACTTGTCCTTGGTCGGCGTTGATTGCCTTGTAGTGGGTTACTTGGTAATTGGTTGGTTCTAGGCGACTTAAGTCGGCGATTAGATAGTTGATTTCTTCTTGAGTTTCATTGAACCGAGGATCAACAACGAATACCAGTAAGCCACCGCGATTAAGCCGTGAGAGAATTTGATGATAGGCAGAGATTGTCGTGTTAGGCAATGTCACGTGTTCAAAAGAATCAGGACTGAGTGCGCCTAAGCTAAAAATAGCGGCTTGCACTTTTAACTCGGGTGGTAAGGCAGTGATAATCCGCTCGTGTCCTTGATTAAGCAAAGTAACCTGGTTCGCTTGGTTTGCTTTTGTAAGACGATCCGCGCAGGTTTCGATGGCTTCTTTTTGAATTTCGAAACCGTAAACCTGACCAAAATCAGCAACGCGTTCTGCTAAAAATAAGGTATCATCGCCATGCCCCACGGTGGCATCAATTACGACATCGCCGGGCCGAATTGCCTGGTCTAATAGAAAATGTGCAAATTTAGTGGGATGATCAAGTATCATGTGTTAGGACTCCTTCAGATGCAATAATTTAAAATGAATAAAACAGTACCATGAACCGCCGAGACACGCCGTTGCTAATAAAAAGCCAGCTAAGACATCACTCGGATAATGAACAAGTACGTAAATCCGACTAAGGCCGATGCATAGTGCCAATATTAAACAGGTGCCAATCGCTATTTTTCGCCAAACGCGTTGACGAATTAAGTAGTAAACTAGGATGCTTAAAGTTCCGAAAAAAAGAAGCGCCCCCGAAGCATGACCGCTAGGGAAGCTGTAGCCGCCTGCGTAGACAAGATGGTGAAATGGGGGCCGTGGTCGTTGGACGCTCATCTTAATAAAGTGGTTAAGCGTTGAAAAAAGGACCATGTTAATGACTAAAAAGCTAGCTGCTGACCACTGTTTAAAGCCCAGCAAACCAAGCGTTACAATGGTGGTCAAAGTCATTATACTATAGGGATTGCCGATCGACGTAATCGCAATGCTTACAGTATCCATCAATGGGGAGGAAAGCGACCGGATGCCAGTTCTGATAAGGGTATCAAAATGTATAACCCAAGTGGCATGGTGCACAACGCTGATTAAAATGATTAGAAAACTGATTGTGCCAAGAATGAATAAACTAGCCGAAAATCGTTTGGTCATTTTTAAGAAATCCTTTCAAAATAAGCTGTAATTAAAGACAAAGAAGATTATTAAATGATACAATAATTATTAAGCATAAGACAACTAATAAAAGTAGTTGCGTGATAGGATTGTTTTCCTCCTTTATTAATATTATAATAAAGCTCAGGTGAAGCTCAAGTTAATTGTGCCACAGACAATAATAATGGAAATTCGGAGGCGTTAGAATTGAAAGAGACTAGAAAACAGCGAATTGCAGCTCAAAAGGTAAGCTTACATAAGCAGAAGCGGGAAATTAGAATTAAGAAAGTTCGTAATGTGACGACTTTTGCAGGGGCAACCGTCTTGATGGGTTCAGCAATTGCACCTAGTTTTTCGAATCGGGCCAAAGCAGCCACTGAAGATGTGTTAAATAGTGCAAACAATGATGACCAAGCTACAACAGCTAATACAGCAAGTAGTGCAACATCATCAACAACTAGTTCAAGCACAACGACAACTGAATCCCAATCAACACAACAACCTGTTGTAAAACCTCAATTGACTGAAAATGAAGCGACAAAGGTGGCTACGCCACAACCGGCACCATCTCAAGCGCAACCAATTTCTGGAGTGCAAAGTACGAGTGCCAATATCGCAACCGCTGGCGTTGTTATGGCAGTAGCTAATTCAAGCGCACAAAATTTCATCAATTCAATTGCTAGTTCAGCTCAACAATTAGCGGGTGATAACGATTTGTACGCCTCTGTTATGATTGCCCAAGCATCATTAGAATCAGGATTTGGGAGCAGTGGTTTAGGTTCTGCCCCTAATTATAACTTGTTTGGGGTAAAAGGGACTTACAATGGTAGTTCTGTTTATATGGGGACTTGGGAAGATGATGGTCATGGGAACATGTATCAGATCCAAGCTGCATTTAGAAAATATCCTTCATACTACCAATCGTTACAAGATTATGTGCATGTGCTACGGAATACTTCATTTGATGCAACGCCTTATTATCAAGGGGCATTTAAGAGCCATACAAGTAGCTATCAACAAACCACACAATACTTACAAGGGCGTTATGCAACAGCAACTAATTATGCGTCAAGTTTGAACCGTTTGATTCAACAATACAATTTAACGCAATATGACACGCCAGGGACCAATACTGGTAACAATAATGGGGGAACAACGACTCCAACCACGCCAACGACTCCAACGACACCTGAAAATGGGACAAAATACACCGTTAGAGCCGGCGATTCTGTTTGGGGGATTGCTAATCGGTATGGGATTTCAATGAATGACTTGATTAGCTGGAATAACATCAAGAACAATATGATTCACCCAGGCCAAGTCTTGATTGTTTCAAGTAGTGCAGCTGGCAACAACAATGGTGGGACGACAAACCCAACAGACCCTACAACACCAACGAATCCAACAACACCAGCTAATGGTGATAAGTATACCGTTAAAGCCGGCGACTCTGTTTGGGCGATTGCCAACAAATATGGGATTTCAATGAACGATTTAATTAGTTGGAATAACATCAAGAATAATATGATTCACCCTGGCGATGTTCTAACAGTTTCAAAAACCGCAACTGGCAATACAAATAACAATAATTCAAACAGCAATAACGGTAATCAGACTTCAAACAAGACGTATACGGTTAAATCAGGGGATTCTGTCTGGGCAATTTCAAACCGTTACGGCATCTCAATGGCTGACTTGGTTAAATGGAATAATATCCGGAACAACTTTATCTATCCTGGTCAAAAATTAGTGGTTAGTCAAGGTGCAACAACTGGTAATTCAAACAACAATAATACAAATAGTACAAATCGAGGGCAAGCTTCTGGGAAGACTTATACGGTTAAGGTCGGCGATTCTGTCTGGGGAATTGCTAACCGTAACGGTATTTCGATGGCGCAATTAATCAAGGCTAATAATATTAAGAATAACTTTATCTACCCAGGTCAAGTCTTAAAATTAACGGCTGGCGCTACAACGCCAACGACGCCTAACACGAATTCTGGGAAGACTTATACGGTTAAATCAGGCGATAGTCTTTGGTCAATCGCACAAAAAAATAATACCAGTATCGCACAATTAAAATCAGCGAACAATTTACATTCTGATTTAATCTTAGTCGGCCAAGTCTTGAAATTGAAGTAAGAGTTTGGTATGCTAAGAACAATTATTTAACGTTGAGAAGGATTAGTAGTTATCGTTAAGCGTTTAGAGAGCGTGTGGTTAGTGTGAACACGTCGTTTAACATAACGAACTCGCCTTTGAGTTTTCTATTGAACTGATAGTAGATAGAAACGTCTGCCGCGTTAAGGCCAGAGAGTTGTCCAATATAGATTGGACAGAACTTAGGTGGCATCGCGGTCAATTCGTCCTATGGTATAAATACCATAGGACTTTTTTATTGGCGTTAAGTGAATTAAAAAAGAGTGCGTCAAAAGTGTCCATGCTTTTGAAAGCACGTAAAAAAAGGAGTGTTTGATATGACTTACGATCATCGCGCAGTTGAACAAAAGTGGCAAGCTTACTGGCAATCACACAAATCGTTCAAAACAACAGAAGATAAAAATAAGAAAAATTTCTATGCATTAGATATGTTCCCATATCCGTCAGGTCAAGGCTTACACGTTGGCCATCCTGAAGGTTATACGGCAACTGATATCTTGGCCCGGATGAAACGGATGCAAGGCTTCAACGTGTTGCACCCAATGGGTTGGGATGCATTCGGCTTACCTGCTGAACAATATGCGTTGGATACTGGGAACAATCCTGCTGATTTCACGCAAACCAATATTAATACGTTCAAACGCCAAATCAATTCATTAGGCTTCTCATACGATTGGGATCGTGAAGTGAATACAACGGATCCTGATTTCTACAAATGGACCCAATGGATTTTTGAAAAAATGTACGAAAAGGGCTTAGCTTATGAAGCTGAAGTGGCTGTTAACTGGAGCCCTGATTTAGGGACCGTTGTCGCAAACGAAGAAGTCATCGACGGCAAAACAGAACGCGGTGGCTATCCTGTTTACCGGAAACCAATGCGTCAATGGATGTTGAAGATTACGGCTTATGCTGATCGTTTAATCGACGACTTAGACCTAGTTGATTGGCCTGAAAGTGTCAAAGATATGCAACGCAACTGGATTGGCCGCTCAAAAGGCGCTGAAGTATCATTTGCTGTTGAAAACCACGACGCTCAGATTGATGTCTTCACCACGCGTGCCGACACAATGTTTGGTGTCAGCTATATCGTGATGGCCCCAGAACATAAATTAGTGGCCGATATCACAACGCCTGAACAAAAAGCAGCTGTTGATGCTTATTTAAAAGAAATCGAACACAAGAGTGATCTTGAACGGACTGATTTGGCGAAAGATAAAACAGGGGCCTTTACAGGTGCTTACGCCATTAATCCAGTCAATGGCGAACGGTTACCAATCTGGATTTCAGATTACGTTCTAGCCTCATACGGGACTGGTGCTGTGATGGCTGTCCCTGCACATGACCCTCGTGATTGGGAATTTGCGAAGAAATTTGGTTTACCATTGAAACCAGTTGTGGCTGGTGGTAATCCTGAAGAAGCTGTTCACACAGAACCTGGTGTGATGATTAATTCAGATTTCCTTGATGGTTTAGACAAACAAGCAGCAATCGACAAGATGATTGATTGGTTAGTAGCGCATAATGCTGGTCATGAACAAGTGAGCTACAAGTTGCGTGACTGGTTATTCTCACGTCAACGCTACTGGGGTGAACCGATTCCAATTATTCATTGGGAAGATGGTACAACATCAGTGGTGCCAGAAGCTCAATTACCACTTGAATTACCATTAACAAGTGATATCAAGCCTTCAGGGACTGGTGAAAGTCCACTTGCGAACTTAACGGACTGGTTAAACGTAACCGACGAAAATGGGCGCAAAGGCCGTCGTGAAACGAATACAATGCCACAATGGGCTGGTAGCTCATGGTATTACCTTCGTTATATCGATCCTAAGAACCCAGACAAATTGGCTGACTTTGATAAGTTGAAAGACTGGTTACCAGTTGATATGTACATCGGTGGTGCGGAACATGCCGTGCTTCATTTATTATATGTTCGTTTCTGGCACAAGTTCTTGTATGATATCGGGGTCGTGCCAACGAAGGAACCATTCCAACACCTATATAACCAAGGCATGATTTTAGGCGATAACCACGAAAAAATGTCGAAATCAAAAGGGAACGTTGTTAACCCTGATGATGTTGTCAATCGCTTTGGCGCTGATACATTACGTTTATACGAAATGTTCATGGGCCCATTAGATGCTTCCATTTCATGGAGTGAAAAGGGCTTAGCCGGCGCGCGTAAATTCTTGGACCGGGTATGGCGTCTATATACAGAAGAAGATACCGACGAAAACGACCAACTTTCAAGCAAGATTGTCGCTGAAAATGATGAACAATTGAAGAAGAGTTACAACGAAACTGTTAAGAAAGTGACAGAAGACTTCGAAAGCATGCACTTTAACGTGGCCATTTCACAATTGATGGTCTTCATCAATGATGCTTATAAGGCTGACACACTACCACGTGAATACGCTGAAGGCTTCGTGAAGTTACTAGCCCCAATCGCACCACATATGATGGAAGAATTATGGGTAATGCTTGGTCATGATGACTCAATCAGTTACGTGGACTGGCCAACATTTGACCCAGCAGCATTGGTCGCTAACGAAGTAGAAGTGATCTTCCAAGTTAACGGTAAGTTAAAGGCCAAAGTAACAGTGGCTAAAGACACACCGAAGGAAGAATTAGAAGCGATGGCTAAGGCAAATGAAAAAGTAGCTGAATTCATTGCTGACAAGACGGTGCGCAAAGTGATTGCCATTCCAAATAAATTGGTCAATATCGTCGCCAATTAGAGTGCGTTTCAAAAAGAGTGGGTTCAAGCTCGGTCAACTTTTGAGCATTATCAGAGGGAAGCGAATAAGCGACGTAGTCGATTGTTTGATTCACTGGGATAAGCGCAGAAAGTTAGCTTGAAAAGCACGTTTCAAACAAGAGTGCGTTTGGTTGTTGCAACCAAAAAGCATGTTTCAAAAAAGCAGTTACTGTTTCTCGCAGTAACTGCTTTTTCTTATTTAAAATTAATATTTAGGGGCCTAATTATCCTTCAATTAATATAAGGGTTATTCTAAAGCGCTTTTAAGATGATAAAAAGATGAGAGCGACTATTGCTTTTGGGTGTTTTTTATTATACGATGATAAGTAAATTTAGATTTTGGGGTTAACCAATAATGATGATGCTAAAATAGAGGGGTTTGAGGACTATGAAACGAAATTTAACTGCCCGTCAGATGCAGATGATTGCACTTGGCGGGACAATTGGGGTTGGGCTTTTTATGGGGGCCAACACGACAATTAAATGGACGGGGCCGTCTGTGCTGATTGCGTATGGGATTGCTGGTTTATTGTTGTATCTCATTATGCGTGCACTTGGAGAAATGCTGTATGTTGATCCAGATACGGGGTCCTTTGCCAAGTTTGCAACGGAATATATGCATCCGATTTTTGGTTACTTAACAGCGTGGAGCAACGTCTTCCAATTCGTTGTCGTGGGGATGAGTGAAATGATTGCCATCGGCGGTTACTTAGAATTCTGGTGGCCGAACTTGCCGGGCTGGGTACCGGGACTGGTCGCGATTACGTTCTTATGTGCGGCTAACTTAATTTCAGTCAGCATGTTTGGTGAATTGGAATTTTGGTTTGCGCTGATTAAAGTCGTCACGATTATTCTGATGATTGTGGCAGGCGTGGGTCTCATTGTTTTTGGGATTGGGAACCATATGCATCCAGTCGGCATTAGTAATTTATGGACGCACGGCTTCTTTACGGGGGGCTTTAAAGGCTTCATCTTTGCCTTGGCAATTGTCTTGGCATCATACCAAGGGATTGAATTGATTGGGATTACGGCTGGCGAGGCTGAAAATCCACAATCAACATTGGTCAAAGCAATTCAATCAACGGTTGCACGGATTTTGATTTTCTATATTGGGGCGATTTTCGTGATCTTGAGTATTTATCCTTGGAACGAATTGAGTCAGGTCGGGTCACCGTTTGTGCAAACCTTTGCTAAAATTGGGATTACCGCTGCAGCATCAATCATTAACTTCGTAGTGATTACAGCAGCTTTGTCAGGGGCTAACTCAGGGATTTATAGTGCTAGTCGAATGACGTTCACGTTGGCCAATAATGGGCAGTTACCAAAACGATTCTTAAAATTAAATCGCCACGGTGTCCCATTTTATGCGGTCGGGGCGATTTCATTAGGGATTTTAATCGGGGTGATTTTAAACGCCATTTTACCACTTGTTTATCCAAAAGCTGGCAATGTCTTCGTGCTCGTGTATAGCTCAAGTGTCTTACCAGGGATGGTGCCATGGTTCGTCATTTTAATCAGCCAAATTGCCTTTAGAAAGCAACACGCTGACAAGATGGCACAACATCCATTTAAGATGCCTTGGTCACCTTATTCGAACTACATTACATTGGCGATGCTAGCCATCACCTTAATCTTCATGTTCATTAATCCGGAAACGCGGATTTCAATCATTGTTGGTTTAATTTTCTTAATGATCATGGTGGTTATTTATTTCGTGAAATTTGGTCGGCAAAAATCATGACAAGCAAAAAGGCAGCCTAGTTGGCTGCCTTTTTTTATTCGATTGAATTGATTTGATCGCGATGTAAAACAGTGATTGATTCACCCGCTGTTTGGCGGCGATCAATGTTATCTTCGCCCCATAAACAGAGGAGATTTAAGATTTTATTGAGTGACTGACCGTATTCAGAGAGGCTGTATTCAACGCGTGGCGGAATTTCTTGATAAATTTTACGATTGATGATGCCATCGTTTTCGAGTTCACGTAATTGTGCGGTGAGTACCTTTTGCGAAATCTTAGGGATGCGTTGTAAAAGCTCGCTTGATCGCCGTGGTTGGTTGCGCAAATGACAAAGAATAACGGGTTTCCATTTACCGCCGATAATTTCCATCGTAGCTTCAACGCCAATGTTATATGTTTTCTCATTCATTTCTAATTTTGATTCACCTTTTCATTGTGATAAGACTCAATTATTACTTTTCAGTAACCTACTGACTAAAAAGTGCGTGATTGTGAAAATCACGCTCCTATTGAATAATATAGTACATCAGTAAAAAAGTCTAATAGGAGTGTGGCAGTATGAGTAGTAAACAACGGGCGAACCTCACATTACTAGCATTGGCAATCAGTGCTTTTGCGATTGGTTCGACAGAATTCATCAGTGTCGGCTTAATGCCATTGATGATTAAGGATTTTGGGATTACGATGAGTCAAGCAGGACTAACCGTATCGATGTATGCTTTGGGAATTACGATTGGGGCACCGATTTTGGCGATTTTAACAAGTCGTTGGCCACGGAAAAATTTATTGTTGGGGATTATGGTTGTCTTTATCATTGGTAACTTGACGGTCGCTTTTGCGCCAGTCTTCGCCTGTAACGCCGATTTTAGAATCAAAAATGGGTTGGTCACCAAGGGCCGTTGTGATCATCTTAATTATTTATGGTCTGATGGTGGCTTTTGGAAATACGTTGGGTGGCAAATGGTCAAATCACCAACCGTTGATGGCGCTATTGAAAATGTTTGTTGGCTTGTTAGTGACCTTGTTGCTATTCATGTTAACGTTAAATGCCCATTGGTTCGGTTTAATTAACGTTTTATTGATGGGCTTTTTCGCCTTCATGAACGTTCCAGGGCTCCAATTATACATTGTGCAGTTGGCTGAAAAAATCACGCCAAATGATATTCCATTGGCTTCGGCTTTGAATATCTCAGCCTTTAATATCGGGATTACGATAGGCTCATTAGTTGGCGGGCAAGCATCGGCAGCTTGGGGCTTAGACAGTACACCAATCTTTGGCGGTATCATGGTTTTTGTCAGCATTCTGTTGACGTGGTATTTGATTCAACAAAGTAAACAAGCTAAATAATGAGATGGCAGAGAGCTCCGCGAAGGCGGGGCTCTTTTTTTGAAACGTGCTATTGGCGCTAGATTTCTGCGCCTAACTACAAAACGGGAATCATGGCCGAGTACGCCATAATTCTCGTTTTTAGGTTAGTGCTCAAAATCTGGGCAAGCGCTAATAGCACTCTTATTGAAACGTGCTTCTGATGACAACAACTTCCGCTTAATCTAAAATTCCCAATAATCTTAAAACCTGGATTATTGGGAATTTTGTATTAATGCTCAGTTGCTAACCGTCATCAGAAGCACTCTTTTTCATAAAGTTTTGTTAAAGGAATTGCAAGGCTTGGGGCAATCCTCTAAAATGGTAGGAAGATGCTTTTTGACGTTTAATAAGGGAGTTATGGGAAATGACCAATTCACCTGAAACAAAGGCGACGGATAGATCTTCACAAAGTAAGATGTTACGGGGCTCCGCTTGGATGACCGCTGGGAGTATTTTCTCGCGAATTCTGGGCGCCGTCTATGTAATTCCGTGGCCAATCTGGTTTGGCGCGAATTTCTTACAAGCCAACACATTATTTGCAAAAGGATACCAAATTTATAGTGTCTTTTTAGTGATCTCGACGGCTGGGATTCCAGGGGCGCTATCGAAACAAATTGCACGCTATAACGAAATGAATGAGTATGGCATTGGTCAGCGTCTTTTCAGAAAGTCGCTGATTTTAATGTTGGCAATGGGTGTTTTATCAGCGCTCGCACTCTTTGCGTTAGCGCCCGTTCTAGCAGCGGGTGATCCGCGGATGGTACCGGTCTTCCGGTCATTAAGCTGGCCGCTATTGATTATTCCATTGCTCAGTATTATGCGGGGCTTTTTCCAAGGCTATGCCGAAATGGCGCCGTCTGCGATTTCGCAATTTATTGAACAAGCAGCCCGCGTGCTGTACATGACCGTGACCGCTTTTATGATTATGCAAGTGTTTAAAGGCAGCTACGTGGATGCTGTGACGCAGGCGACATTTGCCGCATTCATTGGGGCTGCTGCCGGCTTGTTATTACTGATTTTCTATTATTTGAAACAACGCGGTCGCATTTCAGAGTTAGTGGCCAATAGTAACAACGAATTAGAAGTGTCAACGACTGACTTGTTAAAAGGGATTGTGCGCCAATCAATTCCATTCATCGTAATCGACGCAAGTGTCAACTTGGTCTATATCATCGACCAATACACGTTTAATCCGATGATGCATGATTTCGTGGTTGCCAGTGATCATCAGTTGTATAACTTGTATGCTTTATTTGCAGCTAATGCGAATAAACTGATTTCAATCACCGTTTCACTCGCTGCTGCCATGGCGGTCACGGCGATTCCATTGATGTCAGCTGCGCATGTGCGGGGCAATCAAAAAGAATTGCAACATCAAATCGGCAGTACTTTGCAATTATTCAACTTAGTGATGATTCCAGCGGCATTTGGGATGGCGGCGGTTGCCGGTCCGCTTTACACGTTATTCTACGCGCATGATACGCTTGGGATTAGTGTCTTACAATTTTCATCTTACATTTCTATTATGCTCGGCCTCTTTACGGTTTTAGGCGCTGTCTTACAAGGCCTCTATCAGAACCGCTTGGCATTGTTTTACTTATTCATCGGATTCATCGTCAAAATTGTGGCGCAGTACCCAGCGATTTATTTTTTCCGTGTCTATGGCCCGCTAGTATCGACCGGCTTAGCCTTTGCGACAAGTTCGGTTTTAATGATTGCAGCACTGCATCGCTATTATCACTTTGCATTACGCAAAACCATTCGGCGCTTAATCGGCGTTTTAGGCTTCTCATTGGTGATGTATTTGGTAACGGCGGGGGCAGTCAAGGGGTTATACCTTGTCTTTAACCCGTACAGCCGTCTTCAGAGCGTTCTAGTCTTAATGATTAGCGTTGGCCTAGGTGTGGCTGTTTACGCCGCATTGGTGCTTAAATCGCGCTTAGCGGACTATGTCATTGGGAGTAACTTGGATCGGTTTAGAAGAAAGTTGAGAATCAAATGAGAATTGATCGCTTTTTAAGTCATATGAATGTGGCTTCACGCAAAGAATTAAAGGTACTTTTTAAAGCGGGACGCGTGCGCGTTGATGGGACTGTGGTCAAAGATGCGAAGTTCAAAGTGAACGAGGCGACCGTTGTCTATGTTGACGACGAACCCGTGCGTTATCAAACCTATTTTTATTGGCTGATGAACAAACCGGCGGGTGTGATTTCGGCGACGACTGATCCCCAGAAAACGGTGTTGGATTTGTTGGCACCAGCGGACTTGCGGGATGATCTGTTTCCAGTGGGGCGATTGGATAAAGACACAACCGGCTTATTATTGTTGACGAATGACGGCGATTTAAGCCATGCCTTGTTGAGTCCTAAAAAACACGTCAGCAAGGTTTATCGCGCCACGATTGCCGGGATTGTCACGGCAGAGGATCAAGCGCGGTTTGAAGCGGGGCTCGTGTTGAGTGATTTTACTGCACAACCAGCACAGCTTGAAATTCTGAGTGTTGATGAGGCGCAACAAGAAAGTCAGATTACCGTTGAGATTCATGAAGGTAAATTCCATCAAGTGAAGCGGATGTTTCATGCGGTCGGCAAGGAAGTCTTGACGCTAGAACGGCTTGAGATGGGACCACTGGCATTGCCAGATGATTTAGACCGTGGCCAATACCGTGCGTTGACAGATGCAGAACTTGCATTACTTAAAGCGAATTAATAAACAGCAGCCCTTTCAAAAGGACTGCTGTTTTTTTTAAGATTGATGAATCATTTTAGCCATATAGTGTGGTAAGGTCTGAATCACTTGGCTAGGAAGTGTGACGTATTGGGTTTTGGCGAGTTCATCAGCAATCGCACTGTGGGTATAAACAGCGGCACAAATCGTCTGATAGTGGGTGCCAAATTGACCACAGAATGCGGCAATAATACCAGTCAGTGTATCGCCGCTACCGCCAGTTGCCATGGAAGGCCCACCGATGGTTAGTTGCTGAACCTGTTGCTGATGATAGACCTCAGTGTGATGTTTTTTAAGCACTAAAGTCGCGTTTGGATAAGCAGCGAGTGCGGCTTGATTAGTAGCAACCGTTTGCTGCTCGATTGCAACACCGCTGAGGCGCGCCCATTCCATTTGATGCGGGGTTAAAATGAGTTGCGTATTCGGGATCGTCAGTTTTTCATGTGCGATGATTGATAGTGCTGAACCATCGATAATCAGTGTTTGTGTTGGTTGGATGGTTTGTAAGATTTTTCTCAGCAGTTCAACGGCAAACGAAGTAATGCCAAGACCAGGTCCGACAACAACGACATCAGCAGCCTGGACTGCAGACGACCACTGCACGAAGGGTTGTTGATAATCAATGAACATGGCTTCTGGTAAGCGCGCGTGCAGTCCGCTGAGAACACTTAAGTCACTAGCAACGGAAACTAATCCAGCACCAGCATAAACAGCCGCAGAGGCACTCATAATCGCAGCACCGCCGTATTGCTGACTACCACCAATGATTAAGACGCGGCCAAAATCGCCTTTATGACTGATGGCAGGCCGTGCCTGCAGGACCGCACGAACGGTTGAATTTGTGATGACTTGCATCTGAATCCCTCCCTTATCAACTATTATTATAAGCGAAATATTAATAAATGGGTATTGGCAGGGCTCTGTAACACTGGTACAATAGTCTTGTAGCACAATCGCCCGTGTGGCGGAATTGGCAGACGCGCAGCGTTCAGGTCGCTGTTTGGGTAACCAAGTACAGGTTCGAATCCTGCCACGGGCATTATGGATTAAAAAAGGATCGCTATCACTTTAGATAGCGGTCTTTTTTTGTTCAAAAAGTACATCGATTATTGATTATTTACCTCATTATGACTGGTTTAGCCAATGGATTAGCGACAATTATTAGCACTATTCAAAAAAAGCTGCATCAATTTTAAGGAATTAAACCATTAGTAGAAAACGATAGCTTTAAATAAATATTTTCTTATCAATATAATTATTATTTGAACTATAAAAACGGCTGAAAGCTACAAGCTGTAAACTGCATCGCGATTAAAAGGTCATTTAATAAATAAAAACATCACAAACTTGGCGAATTTCAATAAAAAATATTAATAGGGTTAAAACTTATTAAAAATATTTTTTTGTCAATGCCGTTAATTTCAGCTATTTACATTTAATTAATTTATATAATATAATGCCTGTGTAGCAGAGCAGGATTACTAGTTCGCATATTGTAGGTCCTCAAAATAGATAGAAGGAGTAATGCTTATTATGAATAATCAATTATTAATGCTCATTAAATATCGTAATATTTTGGATCAATTATTTGTCACAGTTTTGCAAAATGTTGACTTATCACTCGAACAATATTTGTTGATGGAAAAAATGGATCGTGAAAAAGAAGAAACGCCCGGCACCCTTGCTGCTTGTATGGGCGTTTCTCGACCAGCTATTTCCCGCCAATGCCAATCGTTGGGTGAAAAAGGATTAATTGAACGGGCTAATGTGGGGAGTTTTATTGGTGATAGTCGTAAAGTATACTATCGACTTACAACCAAGGGGAAACAGTTATTATTAAAGATTAGACTAAACAGTAATGACATGATTGATAGTTTGGATTCTGGATTTGTTACCACCAATTGGGATGAAATTGATAACCAAATTGCGCTAATGTCCGACGCGGTTAAAAGAACATTCAATATCAATGAGATTCAAATCTTTTAGAGAGACTATCGGAATCTGAACGGGGGAGTTATTTAGTTTAGCGCGTGTTAATGGGCAGGATCGAAGCGATGGATGTCGAGTATGATTATTTTTGAATGTAACCGGTTGCGATGAATTGGCATAAACGGTATATTATTAAGGTATCTAAGGGATAGGAGAGAACTAAGCATGACAATTAAATTAATCGCATCCGATATGGATCATACCTTATTAACTGAGAGTGGCCAGTTGCCACCAAACTTTATACCAACCATTCAGCAATTACATGCTAAAGGGGTTCAATTCGCAGCTGCCAGCGGTCGACCAATGTACACGTTAAAGCAAATGTTTCCCGAACTTGCTGACACAATGGTTTACGTCAGCGATAACGGGGGTGCAATTGGTTATCAAGGTAAAACTTTATTCAAAAGTTTATTGCCGTTAGCTGATTACCAACGGATGGTCCAATTCGTTAATCAAACGCCAGATGGGATTGGCGTGATTTGTGGGATGGACGCGGCGTACGTTGAAACACAATATCGAGATTATGACGCGACTTTGCGGCAATTCTATGCCAACATTGAATATGTACCTGATTTAACGCAGGTTAGTGTTGAAGCCAACAAGTTTACGATTTATTTCCCGGGAAAAGATAGTCAAGCACAGTATGAAGCTGTTTTCGCACCCGAATTTGAACCGGCTTATTCAGTAACGGTTGCCGGTGTTGAATGGATCGATATTATGAATCAAGGCATCGACAAAGGCCATGCAATGCGCTTTTTGGCGGATTATTTCAACATCACGCCGGCGCAAATGATGGCCTTCGGGGATACTTATAATGATAAAGAAATGCTGCAAACCGTTGAACATAGTTATTTGATGGGGAATGCTGCCGATGATATGATCCAATATGCGACTTATCGTGCCGACACTAATGAGAACTATGGTGTGTTAAAGGAGATTCAGAAATTACTTTAGTCAACCAATCGTAGATGAATTGGTAATGCTGGGTAGCATCTGTTTCTAATAAAATTTCATGCGCTGTATGAGGTAGAATGCGCACCGTTGCGTTGTTAACGGTGCGCTTTTTGAATTGGTTCGTTAAATGCCGCGCGCGGCGACCATAACCGCCAGCTGGATCGTCGGCGCCACTCATTACGAGAACTGGGCGGGATTGTAAGGCAAGTTGCCAATCAGCATGCCGAGTTAACTCAGTGAGGGTGAAGAGCATTGCAAAACCGCTATTTGAAAAGACGTAGCCACACAATGGATGCTGTTCGTAGGCCGCCACGTTTGCTTGATTGTAACTTAACCATGAAAAAGGTCGGTGAGCATCAAATCGTTTAGGATAGACCCCAAACGCCAAGTTATTCCAGACAGTACCGGGGCGCTTAGCTGCAATGGCGCCGATTAATTTAACGATTGGTAAGGCGGGTTTAAGAATGAAGGGTACATCGATAACGCCCATGAAGATGGCTCCAGTAATCGGCACTTCAGTTTGCTTAACATATTGTGTCGCTAGCATTGAGCCCATTGAGTGTCCGAGCACAAATAATGGTAGCTCTGGGTATTCCTCGTGGACAATGCGACCGATTAAGGTACAATCGTTGACTAGCGTCTGGAGCCCGTTTGGCCCGAAATAACCGAGCTCATCGTTGGACTGAACGGAGTGGCCTTGCCCAATATGATCGTGTCCGATGACGATAATCCCACGATCTGCTAAGAATTGAGCGAAAGCATCATAACGTTCGATATATTCGGCCATCCCAGTTAGAATTTGGACAACTGCGACCGGTTTTTGGATTGGAAACCAAGTCACGACATTTAAAGTATGGATTCGATCAGTAGATTGAACGGTCAATTTTTGCATTGGTTAGCGCCTCCCGAAAAAGATAATGTACTTTACGATTCATTTTAGCAGAAACAATCTAGAGATACCAAAAGGACGCCAAACAACTTTAACCGTTGTTTGGCGTCCTTTTTAGTCATGCTTAAAGTTGCACATCATCGTTAATTCGTGTTGCGCGTGAGAAGTATTTCGAATAGAAGCGACTGATAATTCCCCAATAGTAAAAGATGAGGGCTAATGCGCTAATTAAGACGAAATCGAGTGGGTAAGGAATCAGGTTAATTCCGTTGAATTCCCGACTGCCCAAGAATGAAATCAGCGAAAGCAATGCGAGATAGATAATTAACCATAAGCTTCCTTTGAATTGGGCCCAAGTATTTTCCCAGTGAATCCGATACTCATAGTAGAAATAAAATGGTAAGCCAAGCATAATGACGCCAATCACCTTAATGGTTGTTGGCCACATTGCCCAGTAAGTTGCCAAACTGGCAAGGATAAAGGATAATGGCGACATGATTTTCATCCAAGGTGACTGAACAGGGCGGTTCATATCAGGGGCCATTTTACGTAATGACATGACGGTGACCGGGCCGGTTAAATAGGCAATCAACGTTGCGGTTGAAATCACGCTGGCTAACGTTCCCCAACTTCTAAAAATTGAAACGAGTAGCATGCTGACGATGGCGTTAATGACCATCGCAATGCGAGGAATATTATATTGTTCGTTCATGCGGCCGACAATCGGTGGCATGTGTTTGTTCTGCTTTAATGCTGCTAATGTCCGTGCACATGAAGCGACAAAGGAAACGCCGGTCCCAAAGGGTGAAACAAACGCATCTAAGTAAAGTAAGACGGCTAACCAATGGATTCCAAGTAAAATGGCTAAGTCGGCAAAGGGTGATTGGAAGTTTAAACCGTGCCAGCCGACTTTGGCGAGCAAGGCGGGTGAAACAGAACCGATAAAGGTAATTTGCAAGAGTAGATAAATCACAATACTGATCCCAAGTGAAATTGCAATTCCACGTCCAATATTCCGTTTAGAATCACGGATTTCACTGCCGACATTGATTACTGTTTGAAAGGCATTGTATGAAAAGATAATCCCAGAAATCGAAGTGGCTGCAAAAATTTTGGCGGAACCATAGGGCATAAACGTCGCCATTGAATGCCCGAAGTTGCCAGTATGGAAACCAGTTGAGACTAACATAATAATGGTTAATAATGGCACACCTAATTTAAAGATTGCAATGAAGCTGGTAAAACGGGTCAAGAATTTAACGGACCAGAAATTTAAAAGGGTGAAGACGATGATAAAGGCAAAGACGACGAGCAAGCCACGATTCGAAATTTCAGCGTGGTGCATAAAGTGATTCGTCCAGTTAGCCCACGCCCATGGCCAAGAACTCATATACTGGACAGCAGCGACGGCTTCGATTGGGATAATCGTGACTAATGATACCCAATTGGCCCACGCTGCGATGAAGCCGAGTAATGAACCGTGACTATATTGGGCATAGTGACTCATCCCGCCACTTTCAGGAAACATCGTCCCGAGTTCAACGTAATTAAAGGCAATTGCACCAATCACAATTGCGCCAATAATCCAAGAGATGATGGCTGCTGGGCCTGCCACGGTCGTTGCCTCCCATGCACCAAACAGCCAACCGGAACCGATGATGGAACTTAAACCTAGCATCACTAGGCTAAATAAACTCATTTTGTTCTTCTCTATCATAAAGACCTCCTGTGTATGGTGTGCCATTATAGCAGCCATCACCGTTGGTTTCAAATTAAAAATGCGGCTAAAATGAGTCGTGAAGTCTATCAAATTAACAATGGTAACGCCTTCTGAATTAATTATTAACAATTAAAAAAACCGTCACAAAAAGTGACGGTTGAATAGTTAATTTAAGTCAATTGCCCCGTTGAATGGCATCCGTTTGTTTAAAAAGATTTAATTTACGATCGTTCCAGAATGTTTCAGACATATCGCGATAGAAGATCGCAGTCTGACAGCCTGGGCAACGTTTGATACCATATTCAATTGGCGCCTGACATGCAGGGCAATGAAATGCGGTTGATTCAGGAATTGTATTTTGCGAATCGGCCATTAAAAGGACTCCAATCAAGTTGTTATCAATAGTATACCGCATACATACGCTATTTGTTAAGCGTTTAAACCTTTTTTTTTCAAAAAATATGCACAAATCGGAAATAATATGCTATACTATATCAAGTAATGCGAGTGTAGTTTAGTGGTAAAACTCAAGCTTCCCAAGCTTGCGTCGCGGGTCCGATTCCCGTCACTCGCTTAAAGATTCATGCAAAAGAGGTTGCAACAGAAGAAATTTTGTTGCAACCTCTTTTTTTATTCTCTGAAATTTAATCCTCGGCGGATACCCGACTTACATCACACTCTTTTCGTTATCAGACCTAAGGCCGATTGTTTGTTTAAAGGCGCTCTGATAAAGTATATTTATTATCTATCGACTAAAAAATCGTGACACTTACGAGCAATCTAAGTAGTGGGAGCGTACGACATTGACATTATTAGAGATTAAAGATATTCACAAGTCCTATTATATGAACAAGGCTGAATTTAAAGTCTTAAAAGGCATCAATTTAAGCTTTGACCGTGGCGAATTTGTTTCAATCCTCGGGGAATCAGGCGGCGGTAAATCGACGTTGCTGAACATCATCGGTGGGTTAGATCACCAATACGATGGGGAGCTCATCGTTGATGGGACATCTTTAAAGAATGCATCCGAAAAGAAATTTGATGCTTATCGGAGTCAAACGATTGGCTTTATTTTCCAGAGCTTTAATTTAATTAGTCATTTGACTAACTTGGAAAATGTGATGGTGCCACTTGAAATGACTGATCTATCACATAAGGAACGGGTTGCCAAAGCGACCGCCTTATTGGAACAAGTTGGCTTGAAGGAACATATCCATAAACATCCCAACCAATTGTCAGGTGGACAAAAGCAACGGGTTGCTATTGCCAGAGCCTTGGCTGCTGATCCAGATGTCATCATTGCCGATGAACCAACGGGTGCGTTAGATAGCCAGAATACGGCCGAGATTCTCGAAATCTTACAAAAGATTGCCGAAGATGGCAAACTCGTCATCGCCGTAACCCATTCACAAGCCGTTGCTGACCACGGAACACGGGTTGTCCACATGGTTGATGGGCAGATTGATTATGACAAGCAATTAAAACCAGCTTACCCAGCTCCAACTGGTCCGGTAATTAAGAAGAGTAGTCCATTAAGTTTTATGTCTGCTTTCAAAATGGCAATGCAACACATGCGCTACGATATTAAACGGAATTTGCTCATTATTTTTGGCGCGTCCATTGGGATTTTCTCCGTCATTTTAATGCTAGGCTTGGGTCAAGGGGTGACTGGCTATATTAATGATCAGATTTCATCGCAAGTTAATCCAAATACGATTCAGATTGCAAGAAACCTCACGCGCAAACAGATTGAAGCCGGTGAACAAGGTAACTTAGCTGATAAGGATATCAACCGCCTTAATAAGGTCAAAAACGTGACGAAGGTTGAAAAGGGCTACTACATGAATGGTGTCCAAGTGCACTATCAAAAGAAGAGTGAAACAGTCCAAATGTTCCAAACGTTTAATAAAACCGAACGTGTCCAAGATATTAAGACCGGGACTAAACCTGGGGCCAACGAAATTATTTTAACGAAGGCAATGGCTAAGAAGTTAGATAAAAATTACAAGAAGATGGTTGGTCGGACAGTAACCATTTACGTCAATGCCATTAGTAAGGATCAACGTCCAGTTCAAATGCGCCAAGATGTGAAAGTTTCAGGGATCATCAATTCTGGGACTGAAGCCGTCACATATGGCACATTAGCCAAGATGTACCAAGCGCAAGGATTAGAGTTTGCACCCAACTTTGCAGCAGTCACGGTTAATAAGACCCAAAATGTTAAAGCCGTTCAAAATAAAATCAAAACCTACACTAGCAAAGTCAACGGTAAGACACAAAAGGATTACCAAATCACAGGGGTTGGTGCGATCCTCGATTCAATTAACACTTACTTGATGTTAGCCTTCTACGTCTTAGCTGGGATTGCCGGGATTTCATTATTGGTTTCAGCAATCATGATTATCGTGGTGCTCTACATCAGTGTGTCAGAACGGACGAAGGAAATCGGGATTCTACGCGCAATCGGCGCCCGAAAGAAAGATATTCGGCACTTATTCGTCTCAGAAGCCTTCTTGATTGGGTTATTATCAAGTGTTCTTGGTGCCGGCATTGCTGGCCTTGGACAATTGCTTGTCAATACGTTGGCCCAACCATTAACGCATATGCCAATTGTGGCAATTACCAGTGGCTACGTCCTATTCGGGATAATCATCAGCATTATCATCAGTCTCTTAGCGGCACTAGCACCTTCTCGTAAGGCAGCTAAGTTAGATCCAATTGAAGCCCTCGCGGCAGAATAATTGCGCTTGAAAAGTGCAGCTAAGTTCTATATACTAGTTATCAAGTTCGAACAGTCAAAAGAATAGCATCAACAGCGATTTATAGCGAGCTCACAGACGGTGTAAGGTGGGTAATCAAGTTGACGCGGCGCGCTTTTGGTTGAACAATTGCATACTATTGAGTGGATCGATTGATCAATCAGAGTGGTACCGCGGGAATTCTCGTCTCTTTCATTTATTTGGAAGGGACTTTTTTTGTTCACAAATATTAGGAGGCTATCAACATGGATTTTAAACAACAAGTCACCACTGCCTTAATGGGCGTTTTAGGGGACAGTTTACCAGCAGATAAAGTAGCACAACTCATTGAAACACCAAAAACATCAGACTTAGGGGACTATGCTTTTCCAACGTTTATCTTAGCGAAAACATTACGGAAAGCACCCCAACAAATCGCCCAAGACTTAGTCGCAGAAATGGATCAAGCCGGCTTTGAAAAAGTGATTGCCAACGGGCCATACATCAACTTCTTCTTGGATAAGGCTACGTTTAGCGACCAAATCCTCAAAACCGTCTTAACGCAAGCCGCTAATTACGGCCAAAGTGACCTCGGTAAAGGGGGCAACGTGCCAATCGACATGTCATCACCCAACATCGCTAAACCCATCTCAATGGGCCATTTACGGTCAACAGTGATTGGGAACTCAATCGCCAAGATTTTGACAAAAGTGGGCTTTAACCCAATTAAAATCAATCACTTGGGTGACTGGGGTACTCAATTCGGTAAATTAATCGTAGCTTATAAAAAATGGGGGAGTGAAGAAGAAGTTAAAGAAGACCCAATCACGAACCTTTTGAAATATTACGTTAAGTTCCATCAAGAAGACGTTGAACATCCAGAATTAGACGATGAAGCACGGGCATGGTTCCGTAAGCTTGAAGCCGGGGATGAAGAAGCAACGAAGTTATGGTCATGGTTTAGAACTGAATCATTAAAGGAATTCCAAAAGATCTATACGATGTTAGGGGTCGAATTCGACTCATTTAATGGTGAAGCCTTCTATAACGACAAGATGGACGGTGTGGTCAACGCACTTGAAGCAAAAGGGCTCTTACAAGAAAGTCGCGGTGCTGAAATCGTGGACTTGAGTGCTTACAACTTGAACCCAGCCTTGATTAAAAAATCAGACGGCGCAACACTCTACATGACACGTGACTTAGCTGCTGCGATGTATCGGCATGACACATACGACTTCGTGCAATCATTGTACGTTGTTGGTGGCGAACAACGGGAACATTTCAACCAAATGAAGGCCGTTTTAAAAGAAATGGGCAACGATTGGTCGGACGAAATTCACCATATTCCATTCGGCTTAATTACTCAAGGTGGTAAGAAATTATCAACGCGTAGCGGTCGTGTGATCTTATTGGAAGAAGTTTTAAATGACGCCGTTAACCTAGCACAACAACAAATTGAAGCTAAAAACCCTGACTTACCAAACAAAGAAGAAGTTGCGAAACAAGTCGGCATCGGCGCGGTTATTTTCCATGATTTGAAGAATGATCGTTTAGATAATTTTGACTTTGACTTAGAAGAAGTTGTGCGTTTCGAAGGTGAGACAGGTCCATACGTGCAATACACAAATGCCCGTGCCCAAAGTATCTTGCGCAAGGCCAACCAAGAAGTCACAATGGACGCTGACTTAGTCGTTTCAGATACCAACGCTTGGGATGTCTTGAAGATGCTCGGTAACTTCCCAGACGTGATTGTCAAAGCCAGCCAAGAATACGAACCATCAGTGATTGCCAAATATGCATTACGTTTGGCAAAAGCCTTCAATAAATACTATGCAAACTCAAAAATTTTGGCAGACGACGATCAAAAAAATGCGCGTCTTTCATTAGTGAAGAGTGTCAGCACAGTCCTAGAAGCCTCACTAGACTTATTAGGCGTACAAGCACCAAAAGCAATGTAAAAAAGAGTGCGCAGTAAGCCGGGTATCTTCTGAGGGTTAGCCTAACTCGGCGAATAACTGCTGCAAGCAGTTGTTTGACGAGTGTAGCTAACCGGAAGAAGATGGCTTACAGAGCACGTTTCAGATCAGAGTGTGCAAGCAGGCGGTTATATTTGAGCATTAACTGGATTTGGCGAATTGACGATGTCATCGTCTATTTGACAAATTTGGTTAAGCGCAGGAATATGCCTGGAGCACATTTAAGCCACCCGATTAAATCAATCTGGTGGCTTTTTTATTTTGCGAAAAATTCTAATTCGGTGACAACCCCGCCAACTTCCGTTATAGTAATCTTGAAATAATGGGGGAGGGGTCATAATGGTATTAGTGTTAAAACGCCAGATTAAAGGGATTCCAGTTTTGGAAGTGGTTGCTGACGAACAACGTCATCAGCCATTACCACTCATGATTTACTATCATGGCTGGCGGTCAGCAAAAGAATTGGTTTTAACGCAAGCGCGTAAACTGGCTGAAGCTGGGATACGCGTGGTATTACCGGATGCACTGAATCATGGTGAACGGCTGCAACCTGTTTCAGAGATTCCGTCATGGACTTTTTGGCAAAGTATTCAAACCAACCTTGCCGAATTCAGTTTGATTGTTGATTACTGGCACCAACTTAATTTAATTCAAGCTGACCGCATCGGCGTCGGGGGTGTTTCCATGGGTGGGATGACAACGGCGGCACTCTTAACCAAGCATCCAGAAATTAAAGTGGCGGCTTGTATCATGGGCTCGCCGGCACCGCTAGCCTATGCGCGCTTAGTTCGTGAAAATATCCGTGCGCATCAGTTAGCACAACCTGACGATCTAGGGTTATTGACAAGTTGGTTAACGGCCTACGATTTAACTGAACAGCCGCAGGCAATTGCTCAACGGCCTGTTTTATTCTGGCATGGGACAGCAGATGAACGAATTCCCTATGAACAAGTAGCAGCTTTTGAACAGCAGATTAAAGGTCAAACTTATGCCAAAAACGTGACATTTTTAACAGCAAATGGTGAACGCCATCTGGTGAAGCCAGCGCTGATGAACATAATTACAGATTTTTTTAGTACGCAACTATAAAATAAATCATTTTTAAAAAGCCAACGTTAAATTCTTAGCGTTGGCCTTTTTGACGTGTTTTATTTCTTGGAATATTAAAAAAATAATGATTTATAATGGGAATTAAAATACGAATTTAGACGACTTTTTCATTGGTTTGGTATAGCGGGAAGAATGCTTTTTATTATTTGTATAATACGTGTTGTATGCTTATCGGTCTAATTGTTTATCGCAGTAATATGGATTTTGTGTGTCGATAATATTTATGGAAACCATTATCGTTTTATTATAGACGGAGTTGGTGAAGTGTGTTAAGTTAAATGTGTTCCAAAAATAATTTTTTAGGAGATGAGACTATCAAAAAAGTAGTAGGTATTTTAGCGTTCGGCATTTTAACGACCAGTTGCATGAGTGTTTTACAAGAAGCAAGGGCTACGACCAGTTCTAATTACCAAAGTAAGCAAAGTGAGGTGCTTGATGATAGCCTCCAACCTAAGGTGAGGCACCAGAAGGGTGTAACACGTTCAGAAAAGGCGCCATATTCAAAACTGTATATTGGCCGCGGTGATGTTAATAAAGAATTGGCTCGGCAACAAAGGGCCTTGAGTTATTCAAGCTTAGAGCCTTCCGGATTATACGCCAAAAAAGGGGACGTGCTGACGGTGAGCAAAACGGGTCAAGACTTGATGTCGCTGACGATTGGCTCGCCTGAGCGAGATGTTCAGAAACGATATCCGCTCGTAAATGGGGTGACGACTATTACAGTTGAAAATGATGGCCCTATTTATGTGACGAATCCAAATGATTCAGGCGGTACTAGGGTGTCAATCTTTGATGCCACTGGTGAAATGCCGTTCTTTGATGCAAACAAGACGAGTGTCGAAGATTTTAAGAAACAAATGACTGAAATGACAGACGCAAAAGATGTTCAACTTGTTAGTGATCGTGCTTTAATTACTGTGAGTTATGAGATGGCAAAGAAATATTTGGGGGATCCCAAAGCGTTAATGGCTAATTATGACCGATTCCTGGTCGCTCAAGATCGAGTTTCAGGGATCAGTAATGAAGGTCGGCCGGTTAACTTTTCAGATCGCCATTTACAACATTTCTTAGAATCGCCATCGTATTATATGTATGCGACAAACGAATACATGGGTTTTAAAGGCGATGCAGCTATGAAAAGTTTATTAGAACTTCAGGATCCTTGGGAAATCTGGCATGAAAGTGGTCATCAGAGACAACAAAAACCATGGACATGGAGAGAAGTTGTCGAATCGAGTGTTAATATTTATTCGTTAGCAGCGCAAAAAGAAATGACGGGTGCGATGCCTGATTTAGATAAGTATTATCCAGAAATGTACGCCTATCTAAATTCTGATCATAAAAACTTCAATCAATAAGGGGACTTTGTCAAAATGACAATGTTTGCCCAACTAGCAAACACCTTTGGCGATGATCTCTACCCGATCTTACATCAGTATTATCGCGAAAATCAGTTAGCCTATGATTCAAATGAAGATCGAATGCAGCATTTTTTGTTACATGTCTCTGAAGTAACGGGCTATAATATGCTCCCTTATTATGAACAATGGGGATTTAAAGTTTCTGAAGAAGTACAGAAGAAAATCAGCAACTACACAAGGCTCCTATGATGGAATTACGGACAAACTGTTCGATATAATACATCATAA
>ENA-UOZS01000031-UOZS01000031.1-food-metagenome-genome-assembly--contig:-NODE-31-length-71605-cov-28.839567_pt1 | contig 71605 bp, 75 predicted proteins | sample MGYA00249875_ERZ772737 | MGnify/ENA primary metagenome ERZ772737 (study PRJEB29005, sample SAMN08379463) | food metagenome | isolation source: cheese - non spiked | study: EMG produced TPA metagenomics... | reverse complement strand
CATAGCGGAGGTAGCTTTCTGGCTCCACTCCGTTCAGTTTGCACGTCCCGATCAGGTTGTACAGCAGCGCTCCCCGCTCTCCTCCATGATCCGAAACGAAGAACAGGTAGTTTTTGCGGCCCAGACTGACCATCCGCAGCGCATTTTCAGCGATGTTATTGTCCGCCTCAGCCCAGCCATCATCTGCATAGTACGTCAGCGCCGGCCACTGGTTCAGGGCGTATGCGATCGCTTTCGCCAGTTCTGAGTGTCGCGACAGGGTTTTCATCTTTTCACGCAGCCAGCTTTCCAGGGATTTGTAAGCGTACAGCGAGAACCGTATTGACGGGGATGTGTTATTCAGTTGGCAGTGTGATGCGCCAGGGTAGCAGCTCGCTGACCCGGTTGACCGGCCAGTCAGCTATGACGTCAAGGACATGGCGAAGGTAGCTTTCTGGATCCACGCCGTTCAGTTTGCACGTCCCGATCAGACTGTACAGCAACGCTCCCCGCTCACCACCGTGGTCTGAGCCGAAGAACAACCAGTTTTTACGACCCAGACTGACCATCCGCAGCGCATTTTCAGCGATGTTATTATCGGCTTCGGCCCAGCCGTTTTCTGCATAGTACGTCAGGGCCGGCCACTGGTTCAGGGTGTACGTGAACGCCTTTGCCAGCTCCGAGTGTCGCGACAGCGTTTTCATTTTTTCACGCAACCAGCTTTCCAGGGTACTAAGCAGCGGTTTCGTTTTCCGCTGACGTTCAGCAAGCCGTTGTTCCGCCAGCATTCCTCTTATTTCCGCCTCCACGGCATACAGTTCGCCGATACGCTTCAGGGCTTCCTCCGTCAGGGCTGACGGCGTGCGAACGTGCACATCGTGGATTTTACGGCGGGCGTGAGCCCAGCAGGCGGCTTCCGTTAACCGGCCATCGCGGTACAGCTCGTTGAACCCGGCGTACGCATCCGCCTGTAGCACACCGCTGAACCCCGCAAGATGGGTCTGCGGATGGATGCCTTTTCTGTCGGGCTGTAGGCGAACCACACCGCCGGTGCCAGCGCTGACCCGGCGTTGCGGTCATCACGAACATACGTCCACAACCGCCCGGTCTTCGTCTTCTTATTGCCCGGCAACAGCACCTGGACCGGGGTATCATCGGCATGGAGTTTACCGTCAGTCAGGACATAGTCCTGAAGCGCCTCCTCCAGCGGGGACAGCAGCCGGCAGCATGCATCCACCCAGCCCGACAGCAGTGAACGGCTCAGTTCCACGCCCTGGCGACCGTATATTTCAGACTGACGATACAGCGGTGTGTGCTCTGCATACTTTGAGGTCAGCACGCGGGCCATCAGCCCCGGTCCGGCGATACCCCGCTCAATGGGGCGCGAAGGCGCGGGGGCCTGCACGATGGCATCACATTTTGTGCAGGCATGTTTTTCCCGTACGGTCCGGATCACCCGGAAGGCGCTGCGCATCAGCTCCAGCTGTTCAGCGGCATCCTCACCCAGGTAACTCAGCGCACCACCACACTCCGGGCAGCAGGAACCCGCTGGCCGCAGGCGTTTTTCATCGCGGGGGAGTGATTCGGGGAACGGTTTGCGGGTGCGGGTCTGACGCAGAGTGCGCTGTACTGCCGGGTCATCCACCCGACCGGTCAGCGTATCGCTCTCTTTCTGAAGCCGGTTCAGATCGGCTTCCATTTGTGCGATACGGCGGGAGACTTTTTCGGAACGACTGCCGAAGTTCATCCGGCGGAGTTTATCCAGCTGCGCCTGCAGATGGTCTATTTCGCGCTCCCGGTTGCTCAGCTTTTCCTGCAGGGCGTGGATCAGCGCTTCCTGTTCGGCCAGGCGCTGTTTCAGCAGGAAGATGTCGTCAGAAGAGATGTCGTTCATAAGCCCGTATTTTACCGGGCTTATTCTGTGACAACCAGGATAAAGAGATTTACAGCATGGTCAGGGAGGTCAGCAGCCGCTTGGGCTGTCGCCAGTCGATACCTTCCAGCAGCATCGCCAGCTGCGCCTGCGTAAGGAACACTTTGCCATCACGGGCTGACGGCCAGGCGAAGCGCCCACGCTCCAGCCGTTTGGTCAGGAGGCACAGTCCGTCACCGGTGGACCACAGCAGTTTAACCTGACTGCCGCTGCGGCCCCGGAAAATGAAAATATGGCCGGACATGGGATCGTCTTTCAGCGCCGTTTGTACTTTCGCAGCCAGGCCGTTGAAGCTATTTCTCATATCGGTGATACCGGCAACCAGCCAAATTTTGGTCCCGGAAGGTAACGGGATCATCGCTTCAGTTCCTGTATCAGCAGAGTCAGGAGCTTTTCGCTGACATTGCCATTGAAGCGGAGCGTCCCGTGCCGGAACGTTACCTCACAGCTGATACTGAGGGTTTCCGGGGCCTCTGCGAGCGATTCTGGCTGTTCGGCAGTTGCATCGAGAGTCACAGGAAGTAGCTGGGGGCTCTCTGAAGAAGGTAATAGCAGCTTTCCCTCGCGCCATTGTTGTCGCCATTTGAACAACAGATTGGCGTTAATGCCATTTTCAAGAGCAAGTTTTGAGATGGATATCCCGGGTTCACAGGAGGCAGCAACAAGCAGCTGTTTAAATTCGGGAGGATAATTAGGGCAGCCTTTTCGCCTGCCGGGAGTCACATTTTTCTGCATATCTGACACTTTGGTTCCCACTACTTATTTGGTGGACACCACTTTGTCGGATGCTTCAGATTATGACCAGACGGTTCACGCTGTACGCTTACAAATAACTGAAGAACATCCCCCTAAGCGTCAGCAGCAAGCTGCCGCCGCTAAGGCCCCGGAAATCACGCCCTTTACGTCGTAAACGCCGTAAAGCCCGCTCACCGGGGTTAAAAGGGATTACTTTGACTTCTTCATTGCTGTTAGATGGTTAAGGCTAATCAGGGCAGGGGGTAGGGTGGCAGAATTTATAGCCCGGTAACCGGCTACGCCGGGCTTTCGGCGCCATTTGACGCCACAGACACATGTAACCTCATCTGGCGCCTCCATGCCGCTGACGCGGCATCCAGAAGTTTCCCGATGCTGTAAGTCTTAACGTCTGCTTTGTGCCAGAAGCGGACATTGATAACATCGCAATATCTTAATTTATGGGGAGTGGTTCACGGACGTTGCTTGCTCTTAGTGACCAATAGTGTGCACGCGACTAATGCAATTTATTACTTTTCATTTTATGCCCCACTGAGATTTAACGAGCCAAAATATTTAACGAGTTCAATAATTGAGTATCCAGCGTTTCAGTTGCAGGTGTTGGTAGTCCGTTCGCAATGCGATAATTTTTTATGGACTGCCTTGTGGAAGGCCCCATTATGCCGTCAATATTCCCGTTGTAATAACCTTTGTCCAGCAAAGCGAATTGAACCCGCATGATTAAGCGCTTACGCTTCTCTGTACCAGAAGTCAGCCCATTACTTGCACGGTTAGCTTCTGTAGTTCCAACAGAATTCGTAGTAGTAGAGTTGTTATTGTCGTTAGAACGAAGCGAACGCACAGAGGAAGAGGACGATGAGGAACTTGTTCCTGAACTTGAAGACTCAGATGAGCTTGGTGAGCTGTATGTTTTTGGATAATAAGGAGTGCTGCCACCATAGTACCCGCCACCTGATGATGATCGGTGAGAACTATGGCTTCGATGGGAGCTATGACTGCGATGCCCTGCAATGTAGAATGGAACTTCGGTGTTAAGTGGGGCTATCACTAAATCATGTTCATTAAGGGTCATACCAGGCAAATCACTTGCTCCGGTGGATGAATCACTTGCCCATACAGAATTATTGAGCGCCAAAAATCCCGGAAGTAGAGCAGCAAAATTAAATTTTTTCATAAAATTGGTCTCGGTGGTTGATGAAAACGGCCTGTTGAGGAACTGAAATAACCAGTACAGGAAGACTTCTGAGTGCATTCATCACATTCTTTAGGATAGTAATTTTTCCAATCAGAGATCGACTGAGCAGCAAGCTCCCAAGCTCTTTCGGGAAGATGACACAAAGGATAATTAAAAATTGTTAGAGGTATACCTGACCTGTGCGCAGCGTCTATGGCGGAGATTATTTTCTCACTATAACTGCTGTGCTCAATGAAGATTGTTGACCAGTTCTTTCGTGCCCAACCGATAGATTCCAGCCCCATAAGGGAAATCTGATTGATGTTGGAGAACACACGGCCAACGAACTCTACAATATCATCCAATTCTGTATAGTTAGCCAGTGTCGGAATAACTCTAAGTTCGATATTAATCCCTGAGTTTCCTGCATTAATTAATCCCTTAACCGTTTCATTAAATGCGCCATCATTCCCTACCAGATGATCATGCACAAGTGGTCTTGATGAGTAGAGCGGGATACCAAAGGTGATTTTTATCTTTTTGCTTCGCTTTGCCATTTCCTGAGTAAAGTTGATATCAGAAAATTTGCGTCCGTTTGTTAAAACATGCAAAGCAGTATCTGGTGAATTCTCGATGATAAAATCAATGAAGTGAAGGAAATCATCTCCATACAGCAAAGGTTCTCCACCGCTGACCCCAACAACTCCATCCAAACCAAATGAAGCTATAGCAAGAGCTGATTGGGTAAGTAGCCAGTCATCATTTGATTTCTTAGGTGGCTGCGAACAAAACAGACACAAGTTATTGCAGCGTTCCGTTACTAAGACAGTATTATGATTGGCTCTGCGGGACAGAATTACGCGTATCATATTGCCATTGTTGATTATCCCAATATCTCCATCTTCAATTGACTCATATAATTCAGTGCTAATAACAGAGAAATCAAAGCATGGTTGAATGGCATCATTATTGCCTTCAGCAACTACCAGTAAATTGGGTAAAAAGAATAAAGGGTTCATTGGTTTTTGTTTGCATAACCGATAGAACCCCGTGGGCACATTCTTTTTTGAAGCAAAATGAAAGATATCGTTCCTAATAACCTCAGACATATGCCCATCCTTTTAGCATCTCAGCCTTCGGACCACCTTCTGAGATGCAGTTCATCAGATACCTGAACATCCCCTTGTGATACTGACAAAACGTTGAACGACTCCTATCACCGACAGGCTCACCCTGTACACTTATGTTCTGGCATGGATCTGCACCGCAAAATGGTTGATATGCACATGTATCACAACCCGGCAGAGCAAAATTGAACGATGAACTCAACACTGCGTTATAGTAAGGACTCTTAGAAAATGATAGCGTTTTAACCTCACCCGCACTGAACTCCGTTTCAGGGTTCACCTTCTGCAACATACGGCTCTCATCGCTACCATATACTCGACCGTCATAATTGAAAAGAATACTGTTAAGCACGACCCCGCTTGGCGACTTTAAATCCGCATAACCACTAAAGCCGGGATTGAAGATCCTTTTCAGATGAATGGAGGCCGAATGTTCCACAACCCTTATCCCTTCATTATTCATCTTAAGGATTTCATCTATCAACGAGGCATAGAAACTGAAGTATTCCTCCATAGAAAATGTGAACGATGCTTTTTGTGCAAACCCATAGGGACTAACAGGTCGGATAAACATGTCCTTGAGGCCAAGAGACAAGTGAGCCTGGACAATCGATTCAGGATGCCTGATAAGATCTTTAGTAACTGTAGTAACCGTTGCAACGCGACCAGCGCCTAAAGACCGTTTGATAGCCTCTACTCCTGATACTGTTCTACTGTAAGCAAGCCCATGACCAAGAATTCGATTACTGTTGTGAACAACCTCCTCACCATCAAGCGAAACAGAGAACGTTATGTTCCTGCCTCTCGACCATTGAAGCATATCCTCATTCAAGACAGACAGGCTTGATGCTATCACCATCTCAAAATCGGAGCTTCCCAACGTTTCAGTACATTGCTCATAGATAGACTGAATTAAATCGAACCGCAAGAGTGGCTCTCCACCCTGTATCTCTATCTTGTAAGGTGGTATCGATAGTTTTTTGATAGTCGAAATGATATGAGGGATGAGATCGGGATCTAGATCATAACCAGAGGCGTTCACTGAAGCTCTACTGACCTGACAATACTTGCAGGTATGGTCGCAACGCAATGTGGGCACAATCATGAAAATTGGCCTGATCGCCAGTTCATTCATCAATCTTTTTGCAAAAGCAGAACTTAAAGCATAGGGAGCAATAGCTGATGAGCTTTCGTTGGTTATGAACAGCTTGCTTTCTAGTGGGTTTGATTGCTCCGCACTGATTTGCTCATCAGAAAGATCAAGCAGCTCTTGCTCATTAATGAAGTGATGAAAGCCTGCGAGGTTGCTTATAAAAACCCGTCCATTAGGCAATCTGTCAAAATTGAATGGCATCAATTCCATTACGAAAGCCTTTCATCTACGCTGCGAAGCACTTTATGGACAATAGAATCTCTCAACGCCCCTGTTTTATGCTGTAGCTTTTCTCGCAAAGCGTAATCATTCAGCAGTCTCTCGAATTCATAGAGGCATTCGGGACTATCGTTTTCAAAAGAGATCGTCCAAGAGGACAACTCCTCAAGGAGTTTCCATCGAGTAAGTGGAGTCATCCAGTATAGGCTATTGCGTATAACCCACTCAGAATAAAGTTCTTTTTCAAACGTCCTTTCGCACATTGCCATCACCTTTCAATGCAAATAATCACGCCCAGCAACTTCTTCAAAGCAGATTTTTCCTATAGAAACAATGATACAACATATCTATCGGTATGTTACAGGTGACTAGCGTGCCGTTGATCAATATATCGCAACGTTCGTAATGCCATCACCAATTGTGAACCTCTGCTTCTCGTTCATAGCTGCCCGTCTGACCTGCTCCCCATTGCTTAACATGCATCGTAGTAAGTATGCATTCCGAACTTCCGCTGTTCGCTCATAACGGACTGCGCTCACTTATTGCAGTGAGCATTACCTTGTGTTTAATGCCAGCCTGGTATAGTCAGGTTGACAGTACCGGTTTCAGGTCTTCGTCATTAAAAACGGTTCCGGTCTTCAGGACGCCATAGACTGGCCCTATGAATCTCCAGACAGTTGGTATCACTTAAATTAGTGATAGTCTTAATACTAGTTTTAGACTAGTCGTTGGAGTCCGAATGATTGATGTTCTAGGTCCAGAGAAGCGCAGACGGCGCAGCGTTCAGGAAAAAATCGCCATTGTTCAGCAGAGCTTTGAGCCCGGAATGACCGTGTCGCTGGTCGCCCGTCAGCATGGCGTTGCTGCCAGTCGCTGATATACGGGCTTGAACCCTGGAAGGCATCGGGCTGCATACGTTTTGCCAAATCTAATCGTATTAATTTTAATCAGTCTTCAAGATACAAGGAAGGCAGCCTCACCGCCGTTGCGGCTGGAGAGGACGTCGTTCCTGCTTCTGAGCTTACTGCTGCTCTGAAGCAGGTCCGGGAGCTTCAGCGCCTTCTGGGCAAGAAGACGATGGAAGTTGAGATCCTGAAAGAAGCCGTGGAGTACGGTCAGTCGCGAAAATGGATAGCGCACGCGCCCTTGTTGCCAAAGGACGGGGAATAGCCATGGTCTGCCGGACCATGGGCGTGTCGCGTGCGCAACTGTCACTGCGGATTAACCGTTCTGCCGACTGGCAGGACAGGCGCTGTAACCGGCGTAATGAAGAAGCAGACGCAGAAATACTGTCGGCTATCCTCAACATTATCAGCGATATGCCGAGTTATGGTTATCGACGCGTGTGGGGCATCCTGCGCAAGCAACGTCGCACAGAGGGACAGCCACCTGTGAATGCCAAACGGCTTTACAGGATAATGCGTGAGCATCACCTGTTGTTGCATGACAAATCAGCGCGGCCAAAGCGTGAGCATAAGGGCAAAATCGCGGTGGCAGAAAGCGATATGCGCTGGTGTTCAGACGGCTTCGAGTTCAACTGCGACAACGGTGAAAAACTGCGGGTCACGTTCTCGCTGGACTGCTGTGACAGAGAGGCCATAGACTGGGCAGCGAGCACGGGAGGCTACGACAGTTCGACCGTGCAGGATGTGATGCTGAGGTCGGTGGAAAAGCGCTTCGGCGACAGGCTACCGGAAACACCAGTGCAGTGGCTGACGGATAACGGTTCAGCGTATACCGCGTATGAAACGCGGAGGTTCGCGAGAGAGCTGAATCTGGAGCCCTGCACAACAGCGGTGAGCAGCCCGCAGAGTAATGGCATGGCCGAACGGTTCGTGAAAACGATGAAAGAAGACTATATCGCGTTCATGCCAAAACCGGATGTGAGAACAGCACTGCGAAACCTTGCAGTAGCGTTCACGCATTACAATGAAAACCACCCGCACAGCGCGCTGGGATATCACTCCCCGAGGGAATACCGGCGGCAGCGGACATCGTTAACTTAAGATACAAAAGCTGTCCGGAGATGGAGGGTCAAGATCACCTCAATTGTGCCGTATGCCTTGAGTTTACTCATACAAGGAACATCCACCTGCGGTGTTTTTAGTAACGCATTGTGCAACATGGCAAAATCTGAAGCATGTAGCAGAGTGATACCCCCTTTTGATAGCGCGCCAGGATGCAAACGGAAGTTACCGCGTTTAACCCCCTCATTCCATGTGTCATCGTCGATTCCCCAATCATCCCGCCTGTGCCTGAACGTCGCACCATTCATGACCTGGTTGTAACGATCCCGAACACCGGCATTAACGTGCGATCGGAGTCCACCTTCAGGACGATTAACAATCCAGTATTTACCCGCCGGAACCGGGCCTGCGGTCGGCTTCATGTCACAAGCCCCTCGATTGCGATAAATACCATCGCCAGAAAACGCTAAAAATGTTCCAGCCCCAGCAAACGATAACGGCGAGTCATGCGCATCGTTGATGACAAACCTTCCATGCAGAGTCATGCACCACCCAATATCCTTTTTTGAACTGTAGATTAAGGTACAGGCTGCTTAGTAGACAATCTATGTTAATAATATGATTTTATTTGAAATAATCTTATTTTATGTTGGTAGTCAGTGCCTGGCGGCGGTATATCAATGCTCAGAGAAGCATCAGAACGCATAATCCTGCCCCCTTTTCCCGCAATGTGATCTACTATTTCGGGCATCTGTTCGGGTCGTCCAGAACCGTGAATCATCATGCGCATCATCGCTGAGGAGTTTCCTGTTGCATTGGTTAGTTCGTCTACGCCTGGCCTGGCGCCAAATCACCACTGGATTTCCTTCACGTGCGAGGCTGGCAGCGCGCGATGCGCTTGCTACGGCACTGGCCTGCCTGCTGGCATGGTTACTGGCGGTATGGCTGTTAGGACATGAGCATCCTACGTTTGCCATCGTCAGCGCCGTGGTATGTCTTGCTCCGGGTGTACCCAGTCACCTGAAACAGGCCAGAAATCTGGTTATTGGCTGTACGTTCGGTATCGTGATGGGGGAGTTGATGTGGCAGCTCCCCGATACTCATCCACTGGTGCGGATGAGCATTGGTATGTTCTTCGCTATTTTGTTGGGCGCCGCCATCGGCCCGGCTCCGGTGGTCCCCATCCAGGCTGGAGTATCGGTGGCTCTGGTTCTTGCCATGGGGCCTGAAAGCGCGGGCGGTACACGTTTAGTGGACGTTCTGCTGGGAGCCTCTGTCGGATTATTATTCAGCCAGGTGCTCTTTACGTCTAATCCATTCAGCGACATTGGGCGTTCAACCTCCGACTTCCTGCGTCAGATTGGTAATGGACTGGATCGAATGCTACGAGCCTGTGAGGTGCAAAGCAGTAAGGGAGCAGAGGCCGCTTTGAGTCAGCTTTCAGAGGCTCAGGCCGCTCTGGCCGCTCTTCGCGCCGCTGTAGCTGAAGCACAGGTCAGTAAACGCTGGTCACTACGGGGTCGGCTAAACGCCGGGCGGCTTGCCACCGTCACACAGCGTTACGACCGCCATGCAATCCGGGTATACGCGACTTCCCTTTTATTAGCGGAAAGTCTCAGCCGGGCCATGTCACACACCCATACTCCACCACCAACTGTCGTGATGACGTATTGTCAGTGGTTGTCGGATAGCTGCATGGTACTAGCCCGTCAATCCGCCGTTGTTGCGCTTAAAGAAAGTGACCCACAGGCTTGTATGGGAACACCACCTCAGTCCACCGCTGACCAGCGCCATGAACTACCGCCAGAATGGCTCACGGTAGAAGATAATGCACGGCAACTGGAGCATGCCTTACAGGCACTGCTGGGCTCACGTGACGCATGATTGTCACGCAGAGATACCAGTATTCTACACGACCGTTGACATTCAGCGGTCTACTCCATCTCTGCCGCCAGGCCAACTATAGGGCAGGATCGTCTACCGGGGCGGGGTCAGTCCAACGCCCCTTTCAAAATGTCCTCAAAACCAGCGCCACTCAAGTCAGGAGTTGCACACAGCATATCTCTTGCTAATGAACGCCGCCGCAGCAGAAGGTCATCCAGAGTTTCTTCAAATGTGGTGATTTCGGGATCCCTCACCGTCGGATAATAAACATACACATCTTTAATTTGCCCAATCCGGTACGCCCGATCTGTTGCTTGATCTTCTTTGGCTGGGTTCCAGCAACGAGTGAAATGAATAACATGATTGGCTTTCTGTACGTTAACACCGAAACCGACTGCAACCGTAGAGAGAATAATCACCCCAAATCCAGGATGAACCTGGAAATCATCGATCAGCCTCTGGCGGCTATTCTGACTATTACTTTTAGTGCTGGTATCACCGTTAATAATGACAGGGCGGATACCAAACTTTTGATGGATCGCATGCTGAAGTTCACGCTGTAAGTCTCGAAGCTCAGTAAAAATAATGACTTTATCTTTCGTAGTGCTTTTTATTTCTGCGAGTATTTTCAGCAACCAGTTAAGCTTGGGTGAGTTATCACGAAAACGCGGCTCTGGATTGACAACTGCAGGGTGTGCGCAAATAAGCTTCAATCGGTGTAGCAACCCCAGCATACCTGTTCCAGCCTGCTGCATGCCTTCGCTCAGCGCCTGTTGCTGTTGCCAGTTTGCAACAGACGAAAGGTAGAGCTGTTTTTGCACTCCAGACAACATCAACTGCTTGCAACTTTCCACTTCAATTTTCTGTGGTAAATCACGCGCAACCTCTTCTTTAGTTCGGGGCTTTGTTGAATAAATCAGATTTCGGGTAAGTCTCCCCCGTAGCGGGTTGTGTTTTCAGGCAATACGCACGCTTTCAGGCATACCTGCTTTCGTCATTTTGTTCAGCGCTCGTACCAGGGCCATAGCCTCCGCAACCTGACCATCGTAGTCACGCAGCGTCAGTGAACCCCCGAACAGCTGTTTTACCCGGTACATCGCCGTTTCCGCTATCGAGCGACGATTGTAATCTGTTGTCCATTTCCACCGCGCATTACTCCCGGTCATTCGCTGATTAGCCACTGCACGGTTACGGTCTGCATATTCACCGGGCCAGTAACCCGCACCTTTTCGGGGAGGGATAAGCGCGCTGATTTTCTTACGCCGCAGTTCATCGTGACATAGCCGGGTATCGTAAGCGCCATCGGCGGCGGCTGACCTGATTTTCCGGTGGGTTTGCCGGATTAACCCGGGGAAGGCCTCTGAGTCCGTAACGTTGTTCAGCGACAGGTCTGCACAGATGATTTCATGTGTGTTGCTGTCAACTGCCAGATGCAACTTTCGCCATATACGACGGCGTTCTTTGCCGTGTTTTTTGACTTTCCATTCGCCTTCACCAAAGACCTTCAGCCCGGTGGAATCAATCACCAGATGCGCGATTTCACCCCGGGTGGACGTTTTGAAACTGACATTAACCGACTTTGCGCGCTTGCTGACACTGGTGTAATCCGGGCAGCGCAACGGAACATTCATCAGTGTAAAAATGGAATCAATAAAACCCTGCGCAGCCCGCAGGGTCAACCTGAACACGCGTTTAATGACCAGAACGGTGGTGATGGCGAGATCAGAATAGCGCTGAGGTCTTCCCCGTGATGAAGGCGTTGCCGACTCATACCAGGCCTGAATAGCTTCATCATCCAGCCAGAAAGTTATGGAGCCACGGTTGATGAGGGCTTTATTGTAGGTGGGCCAGTTGGTGATTTTGAACTTTTGCTTTGCCACGGAACGGTCTGCGTTGTCGGGAAGATGCGTGATCTGATCCTTCAACTCAGCAAAAGTTCGATTTATTCAACAAAGCCTGGTAATGGTGCCAACTTACTGATGGAGGGTCAAGATCAGGGTGACCTGCGCCATGATGTTATCCGAGCCCTGTTTCCTAATCACTACACCGGTATTTGATTACCCAGGTCAACTTCAGGCTGTTACAGGGACGGCAACCGTGTCAGCACATCCTTGAGATAGGCATACGGATCGTGCCCATTATTACGGGCCGACTGGATCAAACTCATGATCGCAGCAGCGCGCTTGAGTATGCGAACCCACGCCGAGCATTTGAGAAGGCAACGGGATGAACGCTGGCTGGATAGCCGTGGTTTTCTGGGTAGGCAGCCGAATCCATTTGTGGTCGAGGTTGGCATTGAGGCTGTAGCCCAAGGCGATGTTTGCGATGGAGGCACCGGGTTCAGAACACTCCTGAATGACCTGAGCCTTGAAAGATTTGCTGTAGGTACGGCGCTGAGGGCGCATGGAAAATTCGCTTGATGGGCCATGGCCTTCGGCGGCGGTGTCGGGAAGGTGTGTTGGCCGGACGGATACTGTTGAACTACGTTGTCTGGGGCAACGGAAGTGTTTCGGCCCGACTCTGGAACGCGATCCGCAGCGACGACTGGGCAATTCCGCACGTTAGCCTGAGCAGCCTCGGGGAAATCGTCGTCTGGGCGCGCCCAGACGAGTTTCCGCCAAGGAACATGCAGACGAGCAAGGGGCTGCGGGCACTCGGCTACAACGTGAGGATCGGTGTTTGATCGAGGCGCCTGTGGCACACGCAGGCTGAGGAGCCAGGCGCTGTCCATTGCCTGATCAGGCCGCCCCCCTGTGCCTTGCCTGAGCAGTTGACCTGCATCAATGGGGCGGGAGAACGCTGCACATTGATTCTTGAAGTTATTCATAGTAGGTCTAATATTACAAAGTATTGTAAGGATTTCCTTGGCCGGAACCGCAAAGCGACGCGATTGGAGAGGGTGAGATGAAAGCGCACCTACAGGTGATTTTCACGCTCGATGAATTGGCTGCGTACTTGAAAGTCGGCAAGCGGACGATTTATCGGCTCGCCGCACACGGGGAAATTCCGGCTTTCAAGGTGGGCGGGACGTGGCGGCTTCGTCAAAGTGAAATCGATCAGTGCATCAATGATCAGACCCGAGCCGGAGCAAAGAAGGAGGTGATGCGCAAGCGTGAACAGCAGAAGTCATCCGAGCAGCCCGTGTCGCCTGGGCGCACTGCCCGTCGCAGCAGGCAAAGGGCTTGAGTAACTCGTTTTCCAATTTTTCTGGAGGTATGACATGGACATCGATTTCAAGAAGTTGGCTCCCTGGAACTGGTTCAAGAACGAGCAGCAAGAGCAGCAGACCGCCTCTTCCCTGCCGGTGCAGCGCAATGACCTGCCAGCGGCGAGCGGGCCAGTCAGCCCGATCCTGCAACTGCATCGGGAAATCGACCGGCTGTTCGATGACGCATTCCGGGGCTTCGGTTTTCCGGCGTTGAACATGCCGCAGTGGCCATCCGATTGGTCGGGCATGCTGAAGCCGGCCCTGGACATCCAGGAAACCGACAAGCAGTACAAGATTACCCTGGAAGTGCCCGGTGTCGAGGAGAAGGACATCCAGATCACTCTCGACAACGACGTGCTGATGGTGCGTGGCGAGAAGCGCCAGGAACAGGAGAAGAAGGAAGGTGGCTTCCACCGTGTGGAGCGCTCCTACGGCAGCTTTCAGCGTGCCTTGAACCTGCCTGACGACGCCAACCAGGATTCGATCAAGGCATCGTTCAAGAACGGGGTGCTCACGGTCACGATCGACAAGCGCGAGGTCAGCGCGCCGAAGCAGGGACGCTCGATCCCGATCAACGGCTGACGTCGCCGGCTCGTTCGTCACAAGAAAAACCCGGCACGAGACGAGGAGTCGCGGCTCGCGATGCCTCGTCGCCTCAACCTTGTCAACCTTCTCAGGAGCATCAGCATGGCCAGAAAACAATGCCAGGTCTGCGGCCAACCCGCCACCGTGCGGGTGGAAGCCAATCTCAACGGTCGTAACAGCACCATGCTGTTGTGCGACGACCATTACCGGCAATTAGTGCGCCAGCAAAAGCGCACCGTTTCGCCGCTGGAAGCCTTGTTCGGCTCGCGCAGCGGCCTGTTCGAGGACTTCCTCGGCAGTGACTTCTTCCGCATCGGCGAAGACGCGACGCCAGTTGCCGCCGATACCGATGACGTGGTCGATGCCTCGTTTGGCGAGCCCGCCACCGCAGGTTCGGGTGCGCCGCGCCGTCGCGGCAGTGGGTTGGCCAGCCGCATCAGCGAACAGTCGGAAGCCTTGCTGCAGGAGGCCGCCAAACACGCTGCCGAATTTGGCCGCTCCGAGGTGGATACCGAACATCTGCTGCTGGCGCTGGCCGACAGCGACGTGGTCAAGACCATCCTGGGTCAGTTCAAGATCAAGGTCGATGACCTCAAGCGGCAGATCGAGTCTGAGGCCAAGCGCGGGGACAAGCCCTTCGAGGGCGAGATCGGCGTGTCGCCGCGCGTGAAGGATGCGCTCAGCCGCGCCTTCGTGGCCTCCAATGAACTCGGCCATTCTTATGTCGGTCCAGAGCATTTCCTGATCGGTCTGGCCGAGGAAGGCGAAGGGCTGGCCGCCAACCTGCTGCGCCGCTACGGCCTGACGCCGCAGGCGCTGCGCCAACAGGTCAGCAAGGTGGTCGGCAAGGGCGCCGAGGATGGCCGCGCTGAGACGCCGACCAACACGCCAGAACTCGACAAGTACTCGCGCGACCTGACCAAGATGGCGCGCGACGGCAAGCTCGACCCGGTGATCGGCCGCGCGCAGGAGATCGAAACCACCATCGAGGTGCTGGCCCGGCGCAAGAAGAACAACCCGGTGCTGATCGGCGAGCCGGGTGTGGGCAAGACCGCCATCGTCGAAGGGCTGGCGCAGCGCATGGTGGCGGGTGAAGTGCCCGAGACCTTGCGCGACAAGCGCCTGGTGGAACTCAACATCAACGCCATGGTGGCCGGCGCCAAATATCGCGGCGAGTTCGAGGAGCGCGTGCAGAAGGTGCTGAAGGAGGTGACCGAGCACCAGGGCGAGCTGATTTTGTTCATCGACGAGGTGCACACCATCGTCGGTGCCGGCCAGGGCGGTGGCGAAGGCGGGCTGGACGTGGCCAACGTGTTCAAACCGATGATGGCGCGCGGTGAACTCAACCTGATCGGCGCCACGACGCTGAACGAGTACCAGAAATACATCGAGAAGGATGCCGCACTGGAGCGGCGCTTCCAGCCGGTGACGGTGCCCGAGCCGACGGTGGCCCAGACCATCATGATTCTGCGCGGCCTGCGCGACACCTTCGAGGCGCACCACAAGGTCAGCATCTCCGAAGACGCGATCATCGCGGCGGCCGAGTTGTCCGACCGCTACATCACGGCGCGCTTCCTGCCGGACAAGGCGATCGACCTGCTCGACCAGGCGGCCGCGCGCGTGAAGCTGTCGGCCACGGCCCGGCCGGTGGCCGTGCAGGAGCTGGAGTCCGAACTGCACCAGCTACGGCGTGAACAGGATTACGTGGCCGCGCGCAAGCAGTACGACCAGGCCGCCGAGCTCGGCAAGCGCATCGAAGCCAAGGAGGCCGAGCTCAAGAAGCTCGTCGAGGACTGGGAGCGGGAGCGGGCCTCCGGCAGTGCCGAGGTCAAGGCGGAACACGTGGCGCAGGTTGTCTCGCGCCTGACCGGCATCCCGGTCAACGAGTTGACGGTGGAAGAGCGCGAAAAGCTGCTGCACCTGGAACAACGGCTGCACGAGCGCCTGGTGGGACAAGACGAGGCGGTCCGTGCCGTGGCCGATGCCGTGCGGCTATCCCGCGCCGGCCTGCGCGAAGGCAGTAAACCGGTGGCTACCTTCCTGTTTCTGGGCCCGACCGGGGTGGGCAAGACCGAGCTCGCCAAGGCATTGGCCGAATCGATCTACGGCGATGAGCACGCCCTGTTGCGCATCGACATGTCGGAATATGGCGAACGCCATACCGTGGCGCGGCTGGTGGGCGCGCCTCCGGGCTATGTCGGTTACGACGAAGGCGGTCAGCTCACCGAGAAGGTGCGGCGCAAGCCCTACAGCGTGCTGCTGCTCGACGAGATCGAGAAGGCACACCCTGACGTCTACAACATCCTGCTGCAAGTGTTCGACGACGGTCGCCTCACCGACGGCAAGGGCCGGGTGGTGGATTTCACCAACACCATCATCATCGCCACGTCCAACCTGGGTTCGGACATCATCCAGCGACGGCTGAAGGCGCGTGAGGCGGCTGGCGAGGAGTACGAAAAGACCAAGGCCGAGGTCATGGACGTGCTGCGCGGCCACTTCCGGCCCGAGTTCCTCAACCGCATCGACGAGATCATCGTCTTCCATGCGCTGGGCAAGGAGGAGATCCGCCACATCGTCGGCCTGCAGCTCGATCGCGTGGCGCGCAGCGCCGCCAGCCAGGGCGTGACGCTCACTTTCGATCAGACGCTGATCGACCATTTCGCGGAAGAAGGCTACAAGCCCGAGTTCGGTGCGCGTGAACTCAAGCGCCTGATCCGCAGCGAGCTGGAAACTGCGCTGGCGCGCGAGATGCTCGGTGGCGGCATCGGCAAGGGCGATCACGCCAGCGCACGCTGGGACGACAAGGCCGAACGCGTGGTGTTCGAACGCAAAGAGCCACCGCAGACCCCGGCCGAGCCGGAGCAGCCGGATGTCGCGAAGGCGACCGAGACGCCGCACGGCGACGCTGGCAAAGACTCGAGCAAGAAGAAGTCGGCGAGCGACGCATCTTGATGGCGGGCGAGGCTGCCGTGTCCGACCCCATCGGCCTGGCATGGGCAGCCTCCCTGGCATCGATCGCGGTGGCGGTTGTGGCCGCGGGTCACGCGGTCGTCTACAAGCGTGATCCGCGGTCGGCCACGCCGTGGGGGCTGCTCATCAGCGGCGGCACTGCCCTCCCGCTCGCTGGTCATCCGTTTGCGTGACGGTGCGGCCCGTCTGTTCACCTGATCCTCTGGCAACTCGACTTTCGAGGAACACGGTCCATGGAAAAAAAGAATCAATGGAATACCGGCTACTGGATCGTTGCCCTCCTGCTGTTGCTGAGTTTGCAGAGCTACTGGCAGACGGCGAAAACCGTCGAGCCGGTGCCCTACAGCGAGTTCGAGAAGGCGCTGGACGAGGGGCGCGTGGCCGAAGTGCTGGTGTCGGATCGTACGGTGACCGGGCGCCTGAAGTCGCCGGACAGCCGGGGCAAGACGACGATCGTGGCAACGAGGGTCGAACCCGATCTTGCCGATCGCCTGTCGAAGTACGACGTACCCTATGCCTGCGTGTTGGAGAGCACCTGGCTGAGCGATGTGCTGTCGTGGATCCTGCCAGCGGTATCCTTCTTTGGCGTCTGGTTCTTCCTGTTCCGCCGCTTCGCCGAGAAGCAGGGCATGGGCGGGTTTCTCAACATCGGTAAGAGCCGCGCCAAGGTGTTCGTGGAAAAGAACACCGGTGTGACGTTCGCCGATGTGGCGGGGGGGATGAGGCCAAGGCGGAGCTGGTCGCGATCGTCGATTTCCTGAAGAATCCGCAGGACTATGGCCGTCTCGGGGCGCGCATTCCCAAGGGCGTGTTGCTGGTCGGCCCACCGGGCACCGGCAAGACATTGCTGGCCAAGGCTGTTGCCGGGTGGCCGAATCGACCCAGGCGCGCATCGATCAGGCTATCCGCGACATCGTGATGGGCGTGTTCGAGCGCGCCTACCGGATTCTCGACATCAACCGCGCGGTGCTGGAGCGCTGCGCGCGAGCTGCTGGCGCGGGAAACGCTCGACGAAAGCGATATCCGTCAATTGACTCAAGGACTTGTTCGGAACTGAAAACAGTAGTAGGTGCCATTCAGAGTAAACCGACGGCTCTGTTCAGTGCGTCATCCAATTCGTCGGCATTGTTCAAGGAGAACCGATATGTCTGCATTGACTCCGTGGGACCCCTTCCGGGAACTGGATGAATTGCAAAACCGCCTGGCGACGATGTTCGGACGAATACCCCAGCGACAGGGCGCCCGTACCGGCAACGAAGCCAAGACCACGGCGGACTGGGCTCTAATGGCGGACATCAGCGAGGATGAGAACGCATTCCTCCTCAAGCTGGATCTGCCGGAGGTCCCCAGGGATGCCGTGCGCGTCAGCGCGGAAAACGGTGTGCTCACCATCAGCGGCGAGCGCAAACTGGAAAAAGAGGAGCAGGGCAAGAAGTTCCACCGCATAGAACGTGCCTATGGCCGCTTTGTGCGCAGCTTTGTCTTGCCTGACAACGTTGATCCGACCAAGGTGACGACTTCCATGAAAGACGGCGTGCTGGAAGTGCGGCTTGTCAAGGCCGAGCAAGCCAAACCGAAACAGATTGAAATCTCAGTCAACTAACTTCAATCAAGAGCCCAAGATCATGAATATCAAACAGCCACAATACACCTTCTCCGCACTTGCCCTGGCGGTCGTCGTCGGACTGAGCGGACCGGCTCTGGCCCAATCGGCGGCAGGTTCTAGCCCAGGTGCTGCAGCACCCTCTGCCGCATCCAAGGCGGCACAGCCACAGGTAGATGACAAGGCCGCCCGGGAAGCCGATAAAAAGCGTGCCGAGCTCACTCAAGACGCCATCACGGCGCTCACCAAGACCCAGGAGGCTTTGACCCTCCTTGATGCAAACAAGACCAAGGAGGCGCTTGCTGCGCTGGAACTGGCCAGCGGAAAGCTGGAACTGGTATTGGCACGCGACGCCAAACTTGCTTTGGCGCCGGTCGATGTACGCGTCATCACCCACGATATCCACGCCAACGTGGAATCGGTAAAGAAAGCGGTCAAGTTGTCTCGGGAGTTGTTGGGTGATGGCGAGGTGCAAAAGGCCCGGCCCATCGTTGCCAATCTGGCCAGCGAAATCGTAATCCAAACCGACAACCTTCCGATGGCAACGTACCCGGCAGCGATCAAGTCGGCCGCACGGCTCATCGACAGCGGCAAGATCGACAACGCCAAAGCGGAACTCGCCCGAGCACTGAACACGCTGGTGGTGACCTCGGTCGCCTTTCCTCTGCCCGTGCTACGGGCCGAAGCCGCGATGGCAAAAGCTGAAAAGCTGGCCGAGACCGACAGGCGCGATGCCAGGCAGAACGAGGAGCTCAGCACCTTGCTGTCGTCCGTGCGCACGGAGATCGAGATGGCGCAGATCCTGGGTTATGGCAAGAAGGCGGACTTCAAACCCATCTTCGATCAGGTGAAGTCCATTGAGCAAAAGTCGGCTGGTGGCAAAAGCGGCAAGGGATGGTTCGACGAGTTGAAGACGCGCATCCAAAAGCTGTTTTGAGGTGATGAAGGGGCTGACTGCTCTGTCGGTCAGTCTCGCGATGTTCGCATTCAGCCCCAATAGATTCGCCTATTTTCACTATCTCATACGAGGCATATCACCATGAATGAGCAAACACCGAATCCCAATGCGACGAACGAAGGAAAAAACGAACAGGCCGCGGTAAGCAGCCTTCCTGTCAGTCCAGAGTCCAAGCCTGAAGTCGTCACGGAGGTACAGCCTGAGGTTCAGAAAGAAACGGACTCGCAGGCGGCAGACAAACGTAAACAAGTCCTCGATGAGGCAGTCTCGGCCTTGTCGCTGACCAAATCAGCGCTGGCCGCACTTGACGGCAAGGACACTGCACGCGCATTGGCAACGCTGGCCGAAGTGACGGGAAAGCTGGAGCTGATCGTCGCGCGCGAACCCACGCTCGCCCTGGCCGGCGTTGATGTGCGCACCATCGTGCACGACTTGTTCGCCAACACGGAAACCATTGAGGCGATGACCGACGAGGCGCTGGATGCCCTCAAACATGGCGAGGTGCAACAGGCTCGCCACGTGCTGGCTTTGCTGGCCAGTGAAATCGTGATCACGGTCACCAGCATCCCTTTGGCGTCCTATCCCGCAGCCGTGAAGGCAGTCGTGCCGCTGATCGATCAGGGCAAGATCGAAGAAGCCAAAGCCGCGCTGCAGTCAGCGCTCAGCACGCTGGTCGAGGAGCGCAGCGTGCTTCCGCTGCCCGTCCTGCGTGCGAAGCTGCTCCTGAAGCGCGCCGAGCCCCTGGTAGAAGATGGTCAGCGCAGCGAAGCATCCAATGAGCGCCTCGAGACATTGTTGAACGAAGCCCGGCAGCAGTTGGAAATGGCAGAACTGCTGGGCTATGGAAAAAGGAAGGACTTTGAGCCCCTGTACGCTGAACTCAAGAAAATCAAGGAAAAGACGGGAGGGGGAGGCTGCGGAAAAGGCTGGCTCGATGAAGTCAAGGCAAAACTGTCCAGGTTGTTCTGAAACCGCTGGAGAGGGGGCGCATAGCGCCCCCTCTCTTGTCCCATGAGTGTTTGATTTTTTATTTTGTATAGATCTTTAGGAGATATTGCATGAAAACAGACACCATCGCCAATTCCAATGCGGATGACCCCACCAAAGCACTGTGTTCGCTGAGCCAAAATTGGTGGCTTTTTGTGCTGCGCGGTGTCTTGGCATTGATTTTTGCAGCCCTCGCGTTCTGGATGCCACAATCGGCTCTGTTGGCCATGACCATCATGTTCGGCGCATTTTCCTTGGTCAATGGCGCGTTCAACTTGTTTGCAGCGGTGCGCCATATCCAGAAAAAAGAGCGCTGGGGCTGGCTGCTGTTCAGCGGCATTGTCGGCATACTTACGGGCGTCGTCGTCCTGGTTGCTCCTTGGGTCGCCACGATAGTCTTGGCTTCTTTTTTATGGGCTAGCGTGGGCTTCTGGGCGATTTTCACCGGTGTGCTGGAGATATCCGCCGCCGTTCGGCTGCGTCGGGAAATCAAGGGTGAAATCTGGCTTGCCCTCAGTGGACTGCTCTCGATTATCCTTGGTGCTATCGTCTTGTGGATATTTTTTACCCGTCCGGTCGAGTCATTCGTGGCCGCAGGCTGGCTGTTGGGTTTCCATGCGGCAGTCTATGGCGTCACGCTTTTGTTCTTGAGTTGGAGTCTTCGCAAAACGCGCCTGGGGTAAGAGCGTGCCAAACCAAAATCTATGGATATGAGCATCCTCGATTCATGCCTCCATAGAAATGACATCGAAGGAGTCATACATGCAGATACAATATAGCTATCGAGCTATCGACAAAGAGTTTCATGAACCTTGGCAGAGAGCTTTGGGAAATGTGATCGAGCACGCCCTCAAGCCATTGCTCGACAAACACACTAAAGATTCAGCGCGACTTCAAATCGTCCTTGATCGCGACAAGATCAAGCGGCAATTTCTGGCCAGTGGCTATATGCACCTGCCCGGCAAAAAGATTGTCAGCGTTACTGCATCACATGACGAGCTGACGCCCCTCGCGCAGATGCTCGCACAGTCGTTGTTCCGTCAGGCCAAGAAGCATTTTGACCGACTGCATGCTCAGGATCAAATCAAGCGCAAAGCACGACGCGAGCGCTTGCGCGAGCTCAAGGTGCGGATTGCCGCAAAACCCGCATCAGCCGCCCATGAGGCCGAGGTGACCCGAATGCCTCTACTGTCGAAACTTGAGGCTGTCGCAAGGCGTGAGCTGGCTTATCTGCGGGCCGTCGGCGATTTACCGCGCGATTATCCGACGCTGCGCGACGTGGTGGATGAAGCGATTGTCCGAGCTAAGGTGGAATGGCAATCCGTGCCGGGGGAAAAAGAGGCTTACACCGGTCTTTTGAAGCATCTGTTCGCCGTCCTGGATAACGAAGTGGCAAGCAGCCGGCAATTTGGCGAATTCGTTTCTCTGGACGCGCCGGTCGAACCGGATGCCCAAGACGTGGCCGAGGCCATGGTGGAAGAGGAAATCTTCGAATTTTATCAGCACGATGACACACTCAAGCTGGCCGATATTTTCGCTGGCAGTCAGCATCCCGATGTCGCAACGATCGCGGAACAGGAGGAGCTGATTGATCGGTCGAGCGAGTTCGCTTTTGCATTTGACCTGCTGAAGGACATGCCGCGTTTGTGGCGGCGCATTTTTCTGCTTATCCGTGTGGACGGGCTGAATGCCAGCAGCGTCTCTGAAATCCTGCTGATTCCTAGTAAGGAAGATGCTGTCCGAAGGTGGCTCATGCAGGCCGAAGCATTCATCGCTGCTCATCTGGAAGAGGCCGGAGTAAGCAAAAACGGGAACGATTGGCTCCAAGGCGTTGATTGGTCGGCATTGTCTGTGACCCGAAGCGAGGCAGCCTCACTGTGGTCCAAGGAGGCGAACCATGAAGAATGATCTTCACCTCGTCTGCCCGCATTGCCAGTCCATCAACCGCGTACCGACTGCGAAGCTATCGGAACATCCCAACTGTGGCCGCTGCCAGCAGCCCTTGTTCACGGGCGAGCCCATCGAGTTGACCACGGCGACGTTCTCGCGCCACGTGGAGCGCAGCGATCTGCCGCTGCTGGTCGATTTCTGGGCGCCATGGTGCGGGCCGTGCAAGATGATGGCGCCACAGTTCCAGCAAGCGGCGCACCAGCTCGAACCGAGGATCCGGCTGGCGAAGGTGAATACCGAGGCTGAGCCCCACCTGGCCACGCAGTTCGGTATCCGCAGCATCCCGACGCTCGCCCTGTTCCAGGGTGGGCGGGAGATCGCCCGTCAGGCCGGCGTGATGGGCGCGCAGGACATCGTGCGCTGGACGTCGACGCAAGTGGGACGCTGACCGATGCAGGGCTTGCTCGGCACTACGCTAATCCTGCTGGCGGCTTGCAGCCTGGCGGCGATGGCGACGGCGGCGTTCAGAGTGCCCGCCTTGCTGGGGTATCTCTCTGTCGGCGTTGTACTGGGCCCCTCAGTCATCGGCGTGATCGCGCCGGGGGAGACGCTGAGCTTTCTGTCCGAGCTGGGCGTGGCGCTGCTGTTGTTCATGGTCGGACTGGAATTCTCCCTCGGAGACTTCTGGCTCGCCCGCAGGACGGTGCTGATGGCGGGCGCTCTGCAGATGATCGCCGTGGCCCCGCCGCTGATCCTGCTATTGATGTGGCTGGGGCAGCCCGGCCAGAGCGCCGCGCTGCTCGGCACTGCGGCGGCCATGTCGTCCACGGCGCTGGTCAGCCGACAACTGGCCGACCAAGGCGAGCTCACCACCCGCCACGGACGCAGTGCCATCGCCGTGCTGGTCTTTCAGGACCTGGCCAGCGTGCCCCTGCTGGCCTTGCTGGCGATCTGGGCGCGCGGCGAGTCGCCGAAGATCGAGCATGTGCTGCTCGAAGTATTCGGTGTGCTGCTGCTGTTCGCGGCAGCGGCCCTCGTCTCGCGCCGTCTGTTGCATGGCCTGCTGGGCTGGGTGGCGCGGCGGGGCCACGAGGAATCGTTCGTGCTCGTCTCCTTGTGCGTGGTGGTGGCTGCCGCCGCTGCTGCGCACGCGGTCGGCGTATCCGCCGCCCTGGGGGCCTTCCTCGCCGGGATGGTGCTGGGCGAGAGCGACTTCCGGCACCACATGGAAAGCCACCTCAGGCCGTTTCGCGATGTGTTGTCGGGCGTGTTCTTCGTGACCATCGGCCTGCAACTGGACGCAGCACAGATTCTTTCGGCACCGCTGGCGGTGCTGGCGTGGCTGGTGGTGCTGGTACTGGTCAAGATCCTGCTCAATACGCTGGCCTTGCGGGCGACGCGCCTGTCCGCCCTCGATGCCTGGCGCACGGGCATAGCGTTGGGGCACGGCGGCGAGTTCGCCCTGCTGTTGTTGGGCACGGTCTTGCAGCAGCATCTGATCCCCGCGACCGTCGTCCAACCCATGCTGGTCGCGCTGGTGCTCAGCATGGCCCTGGCACCGCTACTGATCCGCCATCACGATGTACTTGCCCGGTTCTTGAGCCGCACCGGCGGCGTCATTCAGCCACCCCAGGCTGAAGAAGTCGAGATCGCCGCGCAGACGACGCGATATCGAGACCATGTCATCGTTTGCGGCGCGGGCGAGCTTGGCCTGACAGTCAGCGAGATTCTTCGCCACGCCGGCGTGGCGCATCTGCTGCTGGAGGCGGACGCGCAGAAGGTAGAGGCCGCGCGTGCCGCCGGCGCGCCGGTGTTCCATGGCGATGCCAGTCGGCCCGATACCTTGCTGGCTGCCGGCTTGACGCATGCGCACTTGGTGGTGCTAACGTTCGCCCATGCCCAGCAAGCGTTGCGCATCGCCCAGGCGATTGCCGAGCGCCGTCCGGCGCTAACCTTGTGGGTGTCATGCAGAAGTACGACCGCGGCCGATGCATTTCGCGCCATGCCTAACGTGCGCGTGTATCAGCAATCCTTTGCCGCAGCTATTGGGCTGGCGGAACAGGTGATGTCGACGCTTGGCATGTCGACCGAGTTGATTGAAGGACACATCAGCGCAATGCGCCGCCGTCTCGACAGCAGCCGTTTTCCAGGGAGTTCATAGTCATGAAATCAAAACGCCTTAACCCATTTCAGGTCTTGCGTGACCAATTGGCCATCATGAGTTTTTACGAGCGCTTCGAGCAGGTCGTCGCGCTCGTGCTGTCGGCGGTGATCGCCGTCATCATCATGGTGTCGCTGTTCCAGCTCATCTCCATCGTCTTCACGCTGCTGGTTCTCGATGCCTTCAATCCCCTGGACCACAAGGTATTCCAGAGCGTGTTCGGCATGATCATGACGCTCTTGATCGCGATGGAGTTCAAGCATTCCATCGTGCGCGTGGCGCTGCGTCGGGACAGCATCATCCAGGTTAAGACGGTGGTCCTGATCGCGGTGATCGCACTCTCCCGCAAGTTCGTGATCCTCGACTCCGACGCGAGCCCCGCAAAGATAGCCGCGCTGGCAGGCGCCACGCTGGCTCTGGGTGCGACCTACTGGCTGCTGCGCAAGCGCGGCGACCGCGCCGCCGAGACCTCTGAGCATGACCCGTCATCATCCGAGTGATCCGCGCACTGCGCTCTTGCAACACCGCTGGCTCAACCGCCTGCAGACCGGGCTGTTGGTCCTGACCCTGGTCGGGATCGCAGCCGCAGCAGGGAGACTGCCATTTGGGGAAGGCTGCCTGTGGCTCGCGCTGTTTGCCGTTGCAGGTGCGTTGCTGCTGGAACCGGTAGCCGCGTCGGCGCTGAGCTTGCGCCTGTACCGCGTACGGGCCTTGCACCCGCAACAAGCCCACGAGATGTGGGCCCTGTTGCGCGAGCTGCCCGCCCGTGCCGGTTTGCCCGCCACGCCGGTGCCGCACTATGTGCCCAGTGCCGTCGTCAACGCCTTCGCCACCGGATCGAAGCAGGAGGCATCGATCGCCCTCACCGATGGCCTGCTGCGCAGCCTGAGCCCACGCGAGCTGGCGGGTGTGTTCGCGCACGAGGTCGCGCACATCGCTAATGAGGATCTGCGTGTCATGGGGCTGGCGGATTCCGTCAGTCGCCTCACGTGCCTACCCGGCCCGGTTTCCGTGCCTTTTGAGTGAAAAAAACCCTCAGTTATCGCCGTACCGTGTGCGGCCTGTGCCGCAGTCCATGTGATTACGGAGGTTTATCCATGCAGTATGTGAATACATGCCCAGCCCTGAATGTTGAAGAGTCTGACCGCCTGTCCTTCATGCCGTACCTGTTCGGCACGGATTTTATGCTCGCAGAATTACAGGTGTACGCCCTGGCCAAAAAATGGATGCCCGGATATGAGGGCGGCTTATGGCATTTCATCCGCCTGCCGGAGGGGGGCAGCTACATGATGCCAGACAGTGGGAGGGTACATCTGGTTAGTGGCGAAAACTGGTTTGATCGCATGGTCTGCGCCGACGCAGCGGGCATTATTCTGACCAGCCTGGCGATTAATCGCCGTCTGGCGGCCCATCCTGACAGCAGTAATCCGGCACTGACCCGCCTTTATATGCTGCGTGATGCCCAGCTCTGGAATCACATCACCTTTCACCCGAAATGCAGTGCTATTTACGCCGCGCTGGACTGATTAACGACCGGGGCAGTTACACCGCCCCGCAGGGAGATAAAAATGAATTCATCAGTAACCGTTCCGGCCGTCTACGTGGGCACATATCACCAGTACAACGGCGGCAGTATTTTTGGCAAATGGTTTGATTTAACCGACTTCGACGACGAAGACGAATTTTATGACGCCTGCCGGGCGTTGCATGCCGCCGAGGATGACCCCGAGTTTATGTTCCAGGACTGGGAAGGGATCCCGTCTCAGTTTGCCTCTGAACTCTCTGTTTAGTGGGCGTTTATCGAGGCATTCCGGCAGGCGCAGGACGAAGGACGCGCCGCCGCGTTTGTAGTCTGGGCGGAATATACCGGCGAGTGCGACTATGACGCCTTTGATGATGCGTATTGTGGCGAGGCTGAAAGCGAGGAGGATTTTGCTTATGGCTTTGTGGAGGATCACGGTCTGTTAAACGAGGTGCCTGAATTCCTGCGCGTCTATTTCGATTATGAGGCTTACGCGCGGGATCTGTTCAGCAGCGGCTATGTCTTCCATGAAGGCTATGTATTCAGCAACTGATTACTATCCGGCGGGGAAGCCGGCCGGTTAAGGAGAAAGCACATGAAACTTGCACCACAAAGCCGCGGTATCCTGCGACAGTACAAAGCCCTGATTAATGCCCGCTGCCGTGATGGCGGTCAGCGGGAACTGACCACCACCCAGGTGATGGATGAAATCTGTGAATACATGATCTGTCAGTGTGCCGTCTATATTGGCGGCCATTTCATCCTTCAGGGGGGAAAGGCACGATAAATCGCAGGGCAGGGGGGGAACCTCTGCCGCTTCCGGCCGCGCGAAAACCCGGGCAGGCTGCGCCTGCCGGAGAGAGACGTCGCCGCGCATTCTCCTCTCCGTTGTCAGTCGCTGTTGCCCGGGAATACGCGTATTATCAGGGATATCTTCCTGTAAAGCAGACCGGTGATGCATATGTCAAAGTGGAATATCGCCTCTTTTTCAAAAGACGAGCAGGACAACGTTGCCGTCGATAAGGTGGCTGCTGGCGTTGCCTGCAGGAAAGGATGAACAAGCCTGTTATGCCTGAGCTTTTTGAACGGGAACAGCCTGAACATCTTCGCCAGTATTTACGTGAACGGCTTGAAGTTCATCAGCAGAACAGTCAGCAGTTGCCGTGCGCAAATGCGCCCGAATATAATAAATCCGGAGATGAGCAGCAGAAGTGATTCTTATCGTCAGTGTGTCCAGGGAGGAAATTTTATGCGTATGTCTCTGATGTTTGCAGCCGTGACGCTTTTAACCGGTATTAACCTGATATTTATTCCGTTTCAGCCTGTTCCGGCTCTGTGGGGGGCTATCCTGGCCGTTGCTTTTGTTCTGATTAATGTCGTGGCAGAAAAACTGCTCCTCTGGAGTGGCATGGCGTGGATTATCGTTGCCGGCATCATCATAACGCTGATGCTGAAGGGGAAAGAACCGGGTGACGAATTACGCGTGCTGATTCGAGGGCCAGCTGCGCACCCGCAACTGGCAGGACGATGACGGAGTCACGCGCTACGTCACCGAGGTGCTGGTCGGCCAGAACGGCACCCTGCAGATGCTCGGCGGCTGCCGTGAATCCGGTGTGCCTGAGAGCACCGCGCAGCCGCAAAGTCCTGCCGCCCCGGCACAACCTGCTCAGGCCCCGGCTAAATCCCCGAAAGCGAAGGGCGGTAAGACAGGCCGTCAGGATGCGTCTCCGTCGTAGCAACCGCCTCAGCTACTCCCGGATGATTTCTCTCCAATGGATGATGACGCGCCCTTTTAAACCATGATGAAGACGCCCCGTTCAGGCGGGGCAGAAAAGGAGAAACACATGGACTACAACGTTTTGTGCCAGCCTGGATCCCTGCCGGATGGCACGTTTACCCGCGAGCAGGCTCAGGTTGTCGCAGCGCAGTATCAGAATGTGGCGATTGAAGATGAGCAGGGGACCCATTTTCGCTTTGTCGTCGGTCATCAGGATGACAGCAGCATGGTCTGGCGCGTCTGGAATTTTGAGCCGGGCGGCGAGGACCTGATGAACCGTTACATCCGCGACTACGGAGTACGCAAAACGCAATAAGCCGTAAGAGGTGCCGGGCTGATGAATCTGCCCGGCAGACATTAACCAATATCGGAGAGAAATCAATTATGTCAGTGACCGAGTCTAAAGCAAAAGCAACGGTTAAACCAGCAAAAAATCGGTGAACCCTGCCGAATCCGCCTCCCTGAAAGCCGCGCTAGAGGCTGCTCAGGTTGAGATGGTGCCGCTTTCGGCGCTGGTCAAATCCCTGCTGAACGTCCGCACGATCCCCTACACTGATTGCCAGTCACGGGGAGTGCTGTCCGCTGCCTGTTGATGTTTAGGCCGAACTGTTCCCCCGAGGTGCAGCACATCCGGACTGAGCGCCGGAAACAGCGCAGCAGCCTCGCCTTTACCCGTAAGATGCGTCGGGAAGAACGCGCAATGGCGCATCACTGGCGATTACGGCAGAACCTGCTGGGACAGGCCGTCACGGAGCTGAATTTCCAGTCACCGGAAACGGTCATCAGCTGGTACCGCCGGTGGGCCGATGAGTTTGACGCGCGTGAGCTTGCCCCTGCCTTCTGGCACTGGCGATCGCGATATGCCTCGCAGGCCTCTCTGGACTGGCTGCGGGATGCCGGCGAGCCGCTGTATGGTGTCATGCATGAAATCAGCTTCATTGTGAGAGAGACGCCGGAGTCTGTGCGTCAGGCAGAACGCTGGCAGGGTCCCGAACAAGCTGACACACCGGAGCCACGGATGAAGTGGCGCTATTCCTGCGCTGGAAACTGCCGTACAGGCCCTGCCCGGGTCCACAGGAGCTGGTTTCCATTGTCGTGGAGGCAGGGTGTAATAGCCCCCGTTTAAACCGGACACTTCACCAGTAAGACATATGCATAGAGCTATGTTTAAGGAGTGTCCTGTGCAAAGAATCGAAGTGATCACTGGCGAGCAAAAGGGACACTGACGGTACGCCACCTGCCTGCCGACGTCGATGCGGCGATCGCGGCGCAGGCGAAAGCGGCCGGTAGATCGAAAAGCGACTTCATTCAGGAAGTTCTGTCAGCGTCGTTCGGCGACATCATCGGCAATTTTTCGCGCAGCAGCGAGCTGGTTGCCCTGATGGATCGGGAGCTATCTGGTGTCACTGGCCTGCCGCTGACGGAAAACTGGTATGACGCCGGGCGCACTCTGGCCGAGAACCGGGAATACTGTCAGTTGTTGAACATCCGTAGTGACACAGATCTCCAGCGGATCATGATGGCGGGTGTGCCCTGGCTTTCACTGCGTATGCAGCAGCTGGATTCAGGCATTCCGCTACTACCGCAGGGGATCTCACTAACCTGTGCCCTGTTTATTGAAGCCGCTGGCCGGGAACGACCTCAGCTGAATATCTTCCGTCGTCACCTGTTCTGGTATATGGATGAAGCACTGTTCTGGCGGGAGGTAGACGCCATCCGGGCCGCCAGATTGTTGCCCGCACTGGAACATCCGGACTTCTGAAAAAAAAACCACCCCTGCGGGTGGCTTTCTGAATATGAGGCCCTGAACCTTCCCGGGACTAAGCCACTGACAGAAGGGAGAGCCGTTTTTTTCGGTGACATCCCCCGCATGGCGGCAGATGATTTAAATATGGTATGAATGAATAATAACTCACTATACAAGAGATTTCCAGACCTATGCGTATCGACCGACGTCTGAGCAGGGATGTACTCACCAAGCATCAGCTCTATTTTATTGAATGCTGGTCCAACTTCTGCCATAAAAACAGTCCGGATACTGACCGGGTCGGGTACAGCAATCCACTCAGTACTATCCGAGAACTGCTGTTTCTTTACGAAATGGAAGATCGTTTCAGTGCCGATAAGAAAAGACTCCGGGTTGCCACTGAACTACTCGAGTTACTCGAAACCGATCTCGTTCTCAGGAGAGAGGCATTTGAGGACATCCCCGCTCAACTGGTGAGTCTTCTGGACAGAGATTTACTGGTTGATCCCACTCGCAGCCCGGTGGAAAAACGACCTCGTCTTATCTGTAGCCTCTGTGTACAACTGGCGGATATCATCGAGGCCAGTTATATCACTGAGGCTCTTGAGATGCTTGAACAGGAGTTGTTTACAGACCCCCCTCTGGATGAAAACCATGCGCGGGATATTTACTCACTGACGAACGGAGTGATGAGTTTACTCCTCACCCGGGGAATGACGCTGACGGAATGTTACCTGCTGTACATCAATATTTTCAGAAATGTGAGCCCTGAACCAGACGCTTTCCGGGCCGCCTTTCATTCGTTCCGGCAGAAACTGGTCACGCCTACTCGGGATGTGACAGTTCGGATGTTTATCACCAGTGAGAAACTGCACACCCTGCTTAACACGCAAGGACCCACATTACAGTTCAATGGATGTGTGTTCCAGCCACTTGATGAAGCCCGGCAACGCTTCTCCCTCGCTGTCGATATACCGGTTTGCTCAATGTCTGACACGTCTGCCCGTAACATGGCCGGTCAGATGCTTCGTGAATCTCTGGATGTCATTGCCTACATGGTGGGTAAGGGAGATATCACCGTCCAGAAACAGTTCATGATAATCCGGGATGAAGACGAAACCGAAGTGCCGCGCTTCGATAATGAAATCGAGGCAAACGCGGACCGGTTAACGGACGAGGAATTTGCGCGCTTCATGGTGGCGATGAACAGACTATTCACGGATACACCGGATGTGTCCCGTAAAAAAATCAGCTCCGCATTTCGTTTTTTCCGTAACGGTATTGAAAGCCAGGTTCAGGAGAGTCGTTTCACAGCTTACTGGTCGGCACTTGAATCATTAACGCTAGGGGTTGCCCCTGGCACACCATCACATGAACAACATGTCATCAGTGTTGTGGCTCCCTGCATGGTGCTGGATTATATTGTTAAGCAACTATTTTCACTGAGAAAAGTTCTGCGCTTCATCCTGCGAGAGCCGAGACACACCTTGCGCACACCGGACATTGCTTCACTTCCGCTGGGACAGCTCTATGCCCTTCTTAAAGATGCGGATCGGGCCCGTGAACTTCAGACAGATTTACAGCACTTTCCCTATGTCATGTACCGGGTGCGTAAGCTTGCCGGGATCTGTGCGTCACCCGAGAAAATGGCGGATAAACTGGGGCAGCATGCCGAGAAAGTCACCCGACATCTTCACCGCCTGTACCTGCTAAGAAATACCATTGTGCACAATGCAGGTACCAGCCCGCACATTGACCTGCTGACGGTGAACCTTGAACACTATCTGCGAGCAACAATCAGCGCGTTGTTTAATATTGTGGTGATCCACCCAACCGTCAGTACCGCAGAGGAGGCATTTACCCGGTGCCAATTTACCAGTGAGTCAGTTTTCAGGGAACTGAACCCTCTTCACGGTATCACTGAAAAGAAAGTATACACAGCCATTGATAATCAGCTGAAAAATGGGACGCTTTCCCGTAGCGATGCACGTCTGATAGCATGGCTCAATGCTCACCCCTGACGCGCGGGAGAGGGTTGCCAGGGGAAAGGGTCACTCACGGCTACATAGGCCTCGATCAAGCTGTTGGAGCTGCCTGATCGGGGCCTATGTTCGGGTTTTCAGACACTCAGTGGCTCGCAGGTGTACTCTTTTTACTCGTCTGTCGGCCCCAGGGAGTTGGCTGTTTCTTAGCTGAGTATCCGCTCATAGCGGGAACGAAATGCTTTTTCCCCACCCTCCATTTGCCGGCAAATCAGCTCCTTCACCGGCGTTTCCTGAAGCGCTCCACAAAGTCCCGGGTACAGGCCAGAGCGATCGTGTTGCATACTGATAACGTATTCCGCATCACCATTGACCACTATTGGGGCAGAATGCGACACGATAATCAGCTGCCGGCGTTTCTTGTTTGCCATGATGGCAGGGATCACACTCATGCTCAGCATCAGGCAGTCCAAGTCGTCTTCTGGTTGATCCAGCAGGAGGGGATCGGTGCCATACGACAGGAGGAACTGCAACATGCTAGCTCCTTTTTGTCCCGGCGAAGCAGAGGAAATATCTTCCATCCCTCCTCCGGGTGTCTGGTACCGAATGTGTATCCCATCATCCGGATACCAGCATTGCAGGGCATCCAGTTGCGCTTCATTCAGACCTTTAAGGCGATTTCTGAAAGCACCGTGGAGCTCAGCCCCGACCCCAGGCTCCTCGCGATGGATAGCAAGATGCAGCGCTTTAAGCGTATCCAGCGCAAGATATTTGTTTTCCGTAGCCGACGGTAGCGGACTATACGGGCGCAGGCTGATGAAGCCATGAAGTAGCCCGCTACCGTCACCATTATCATAGATACGATCGGCAAAGTTTCCGATGCCGGTTACTGCCTGATAACCAGATACGGTGTCTTCATGCGGGGCACAGAGCGGCAGAATTTTAATTTCCAGTGCGCTGAGAGACAGAGAGGACAGAAACACCTTTCGCTTTTCCGTCAATACCATCCGATGGTTACGCATTTCAGCCAGTAATCCTTTGGACCTCGCTGCGGAGGCCGCGATCGTCCCGTCAAGATCGGCGTAATTTCTCAGTTCCGATTTCAGCGACTCACTGCGCGTCATCAGCTCATCGAGGACGTCCGGATTGAGCCCCTGTTCTCGTAACACCATGGCCTCACGTTGTACGGTTTCCTCCTGGTTGCGAACCGCCTCTTCCAATGCGAGAAAAGGGGGCTCCTGCTTAATGGTACGGAGTTCCGCGGCATAGCCCGACAACAGAGTGTCAAGACGCTGGTCATACTTTTGCTGTACGTCCAAAAGACGCGTCATAAATGCTGTCAGTGGCGCAGACGACTCCACCTGGAGCTCAGGGACTTGCACGGGTTCTTTCTCCTGCGCCCTCAGACCAGCGACACGCAGTTCATTATGCTCCAGAGGAAGCGTTGCCGCAGACAGTTCAGCTCGGGCCGTGGCCAGACGGGTGCAAACAGGATAGTAAGCGCTCGACCGCAACTGACTGATGGCCCGTTCAGCATCAGACAACTCCCCCTGTAGTTTTCCCGCAATCGTCTGGCTGGCCAGGTGACCACGTAGCGTGATTTGCTCATTCAGGTAGTCCCTTTCCAGTTGATCCCAGCGCTCTTTCCAGGCTCGTTTGTTGACCATCGGACTCTCGTCACAGACGCGCAGGAATGCCCCTGTGTCCGATGCCAGTTCGTAGAGCATTTTCTGGCTGTATATCGAGAGGGGAAAACGGTCTGCTGACCAGTGATTGTCCGGCACCCACTGACCTTCGCTGAAGATATGCAATTCATGACAACCACCGGGCCGCCAGCTGAGCCGAAAATCGGTGCCCTCTTTGTGGAACACACATTCGATGAAAGAATCTGTATCCATGCCCATTCCTGTCTGACTAAACAGGTTCAGCTTATTGATTTGTGACGCAGTCAGCCCTTCGTTTTTTCGCATGGCCAGACGAATACTTTCGATAAGCGTGGACTTACCACTGCCCCGGGAGCCAATCACCGCGTTGTAAAAAGGGCTAAACTCAACGGAGGCTCCATTCTGATCCACCGGCTTGCAAAGACGGGTTCTGAATGTCAGGCTGCGTAAATGTGAAGCTGGTGCCTCCGGTGGATTATCATCGAACAGCACGCAGTTTTCCGGATCGAGTAATGCATGCCTGAGACCGTCAAAATCAGGGGCTGACATCTTCAGCCAGCAGGTGCGCGCTCCCGCTTGTTCAGGGTGGTGCGCATCTGATCCCCGGAGCCATGGCAAATCCGCAATTAGACGCCGGTGAGTCCCGTTCGTAATATCTTCCTCCCGGTGTCTGATCTCCACTGCATGAGGCTTTGACTGAAAAGCGGCTGTCAGTTCTCCCTGATTAGTAAGGCTTGTCAGAACGCCTTTCGCCGCATCAATGTGTGCGAGGATACAAATCGCTTCCGGGTTACGACGGATATTACTGATGATGCCTGCGGATCCCAGCTGAAGCACAAGCTGATGATTAGGGGTTTCACGCGAAATAGGGCAGTTGTTGTTGCACTGTGCCAGTAGTCGTTCCACCTCGGCACTGGTGCTCTTAGTGTGCAACACGGCGAGGATATGGACATTGCCGGTGGCCGTGAGCTCTACCCCCGGAAACAGAGCCAGCGGCCGGAAGTCTGCCAGTTCACCGGAACTGGCATCCCGATACATGTTTGCCAGTTCCGCTTTCAACACGTCAACCCAGGCCCCACTGTTATGGTCACTGATGACAACACAGTCGACCTGCTGTCGCATGTAAGCCAGCAGCCATTCCCGGGGCTGGAGATCCGGTACTCTATAATCATCTGAGGCCGGGGTATGGTTATGAAAATCAAATTTAAACCAGCGTGATCCTACCGTCATTGTTTCTTTTCCATGCGGTGCCTAAGGTCATACCACTATAGAAGCATTCACCTGGTAATTCAGTAACTGTTATGATTGCTGTTGCCATGAACTTCAGTCGGTCTGGCAGAACAGTCAGAAGGCAATAAGATCTCCGTCCACATCAGGAGTCTACATATCGACAGCCTTCAGTGGCTTAAATGGCCATGCCCCCCGTTCGCCTCTTTTGCTGAATTCACTCCGGCGTACTTTTACCGTATCAGCGGAGATCACTTCAGTATACTCCAGCGTTACAGTGGCCAGCGTTGCCAGGCTACTGTCCGTCAATGTAAAGTCTTTCGGCAGACCCCATGGGCCCTGCCTGACGTTCTCGATGCTACTGAATAATTCGCGGAGATAATCGGGGAGTATTTTGCTGCGCCCGTTAATTATGGCCCGATCGCTTTCTGACAGACAACCAGTTTCCGGGTGCTCCCTGGCTATAACCTGCAGGACGCCAGGGAGCCCTGGCCAGTATTTACCTTCATAACGACAGGTCAGGCCATCGAGCGTTTCATGAAGATAAGAACGGTAAAGTCCCTCATTATCTTCAGCCATCCCCATCAGTTCCACAATGTGCGTGGTTCTCTTAAGTATGAATGCGTTCCGGTTCAGCCTCGGCTTCCACCGGTAATCAGAACATGCTCCATAAAAACTCCTGACAGAAATAATAACCTATTCAAGGTTACGCATTGCGTCGGCCCCTGGCTCCTGTAATCCTCTCTGATACTTGCCTAATCCTGCTTTAATCTTGTCGCCGATCCAATGCCGTGTTATTTAATCAGGATGGAAAAAATTAGCTGAAATGCGCCTGTTGGCTTCAAAAGCCGGGAATAAAATCACCGAAACCGCCATACCGCGCGTCGCGATGGTTCACGGAGAAATTCCTGAGCACCAGCTTACTGCTGTCTATGAGCCGATGAGTAATCTGATACTCACTGGCTCCAAGAGCATGACTGTGGGAGATAAAACCTGGCAATATAATCCTGCCACCTACTTTGTGATGTCGGTGGATCTGCCCGCCGTCGGCAAGGTCTTTGCCGATGAGCGAACCGGGGCGCCCTATCTTGCGGTGAGTCTGACACCGAAGCCTGAGATTATTGCAGAATTACTGGATGGCATGCCGGGTTCAGGTAAAACGCATCTTTATAACGCCGGATTTTCTGTCGCCCCGGTTACGTCCGAATTGCTCGATGCCTGGCTGAGAATGCTGCGATTGTTCAACAAGCCAGAGGAAATTTTTGCTCTAGCCCCAGCGTATGAACGAGAGATTTTATTCCGGGTTCTTCAGGGGTCGCAGGGCTGGATGCTGCGTGATATTGCCACGCCGGAATCGCATCTTGCCCGCATCTATAAGTTGATTAACTGGCTGAAACAACACTATATGCGAACCGTGCGGGTAGAAGAGCTGGCCGCCATGGCGGCATTAAGCGTTTCCGCATTTCATCGCCACTTTCAGGCGATCACCGCGCTCAGCCCTGTCCAGTACCAAAAACGTCGTCGCCTGATGCAGGCAAGGTTGAAGTTAGCCACAACTGGCGACAGCATAACGGCCATAGCACATGCTGTCGGCTACCAAAGCCATACGCAATTCAGTCGGGAATATGGACGCCATTTCGGTCTCTCGCCTCCATCAGATCAGAAAAATATAACACTGTTCAGAAACATATAGACCTGCCGGTGCCCGGGACATTTTATGAAATGAAAAAGACCAGACCTCTACAGCACTCTGTGTACAAGTCAACTCAATTGGCGGTAACGTCCGCTCCTAGCACGCAGCGGTCTTCACCAGGACGCCAGTAATTAAACGTGGTTGTAGGGCCTAACTATTAGGCCATGACCGCATATAAACAAAATGATTCAAGCTTTCAGGAGGATTTAATATCTTTATAAAGTGCTTGTACCCCAGAACAGCGACGAACACATGCAGAGGGGACTTGCCGTTTCTCATGGTCCTCCAGTCAACCTGCATCTGCCGCCCGGGCTCGGTTTCGAAGCGAACGACCCGTTCTGCCTGTCGGGGAGGGCCTGCGAACGGATGAACTCTCTCAGGATAGTGAGCCCTCCACGATAGCCCAGCTCCATGATTTCTCTGGCAATAACGGTCGCCGGGATTTTGTAGGGATGCGCATCGCTAATCCGCTTAAAGATGTAATCACGGTATTCATCGAGCAGTGATGATGGTACCGGGCGTGGTGAATACTGCAGCTTTTCAGATTTGGCTTTCAGGTGGCTGCGGACAGTATTGCGCGAAATACCCAGTTCCCTGGCGATGGCCCGGATACTCATTCCCCGCTTGTGCAGGACTTTAATTTCCATACGAATCTCAAAAGTGATCATAAGCTCCCCTGTATTCAGAGGAGCAGATTAACCCCTGGATCAATTTTTAATCGCTGCGGTGGATCAGTTTTGCACCGTTGATAACAGATAGATGCGGTAAACCCGCTTGTGGTTGTCATGAAGGCACTCCCGGCGCAATAACTGCAAAATGCGCCGGTAACCAAATCGCCGGCGTTCAATTGCCACCTCTGTGATCCGTAGAGACAGTTGCGGGTCAGCAGCCGGACGCTGGGCCGAATAACGGCAGGTTGAAAGTGACAGACCGGCCAGACTTCAGGCACGGCGTTGCGACAGACCCATTGACTCACACATGACCTCCACGGCTTTCCACTTCTGGTCTGACCTCAGAACTTTCGGCCCAGAGCCACCTGAAGCGCCTCCTTATCCAGCCTTGCTTCGGCAAGCAGCTTCTTGAGCCGAGCGTTCTCCTCTTCAAGCGACTTGAGCCGCTTCACTTCGGCTACTTCCATGCCGCCGAACCTCTTGCGACAGGAGTAAAAGTGACGTCTGAAATGGCATGCTTGCGGCAGAGTTCGCGGGCCGAAACCCCGGCTTCTGCCTAACGGAGAATACTGATGATCTGTTCATCGGAAAATCGCTTCTTCATGGGGATGACCTCATGTGGCTTATGAATACATTACTAATATTGGTGTATGTTAATAAACGCTGCGTAGGTCACATTGAGTACTACATGACAATAAACCACTATCAATGATTTAGAGTCATTTCCACTGAACTGATCTGAGGAAGATAGAGCATCACATTATTTCCTGTTGAATTTAGATCATGACACACATATTACAAAGCCGGCCAAAATAATCAGCACCAGAAGGTGCTGATATATTGATGCATTCTACATTAGGCATGCTTATCTGCTATTTTTCTATAATGTTATGCTCAGGACCATAAGGGAAATGGGTAATGTTCTCTGCTGCATTTTCGGTGACAACCAGGATATCGTGTTCGCGATAACCGCCGTGTCCCGGCATGTTCTCTGGCAGCATTATCATCGGTTCCATTGAGACTACCATTCCCGGCGCTAAAACGGTTTCAATATCCTCGCGTAATTCTAAACCGGCTTCGCGGCCATAATAGTGGCTCAGTACGCCGAAGGAGTGACCATAGCCAAAAGTCCGATACTGCAGCAGGTCATGCTCGCGATAAATTTCATTAAGCGAGGCGGCGATATCGCAACAACGGGCGCCAGGGCGGATGAGCGCCTGCCCACGGCGGTGCACCTCACAGTTGATCTCCCAATGACGCAATTGCTCATCGCTAGGCTGACCGAGGAACAGCGTACGCTCCAGCGCGGTATAGTAGCCGGCAATCATGGGAAAACAGTTCAGTGATAAAATATCCCCTTGCTTGAGGCGACGGGTCGTCACCGGATGGTGAGCACCGTCGGTATTCAGGCCAGACTGAAACCACGTCCAGGTATCGCGCAATTCAACATGCGGCAAGCGTTTCGCAATTTCCCGGGTCATCGCCGAGGTGGCTGCCAGGGCAACGTCATACTCCGGAACATCTTCGGCAATCGCTGCGACGCATGCCGCGCCGCCGAGGTCGGCGACCTGAGCACCAATTTTAATCAGCGCAATCTCTTCGGCAGACTTAATCATGCGCATACGCATCGTCGCCGGTGCAATATCAATAAACTGTGTCTGAGAAAGGTAATAGCAAAATTTAGCGCGCTGTTCGATCGTTACATGATCGCCCTCCAGTGCAATCCGCCGGCTATTATCAGGAACCACTTTACGTACTGCACGGTAATAATTATCGCGCTGCCAGTCCGTGTAAACGATATTTGCACCGTAGCTGCGGCGCCATCCCTGACCTCCATCGATATTGGTGGTAATTAAAAATGACTGGCTCGGTGTCACCACCAGGGCATACTGGCGACCAAAACTACAATATAAAAAATCGCCGTAGTAATTAATATTATGAATTGAGGTTAAAATAACTGCATCAATGCTGTCTGCTTCCATGGTGGCGCGTAATCCCGACAGTCGGCGCTGCATTTCATGGGAGCTGAACGTTCCTTTAACTTTTTGCCCATTAGCTAATTCAATAATATCTGGCATGCTCATAATAAACTCCGTCGTTGATAATGGCGTGATGCCATCATCTGGAAAATGATATCTTGCTACAAACGGAGATTATTAATTTGCCGTCATTAGCCGGCCTTATGCAGCGTATATTCACTGAGAATTTGCGTTCGCTCTGCAATATGACGTGCGGTTTCTTCTGTCAGCCAGTTAATCAACGCCTGAACGCGTGGCCGTTTCTCATTATTACGCGGGCAGGTTAACCACACCTGTCCGTCTTCGACGATATCGGTAAAAGGGCGAATCAGTGCGCCATTGCTCACTTCCGTCGCACACAAAGAGTGACGGCTTAAGGCGATTCCTTGGCCGGCGCAGGCGGCCTGGAGTACGAGGTCGGCGCGGGAAAATCCGGTTCCCGCCTCGACATTCAGGTCATAGAGCCCGAGGCGGGCAAAATAGGAGCGCCAATGGGTGCTATAGGCATTTTGCGGCATGGAATCATGCAGTAAGCGCAAACCACAGAGTTCGCTGTAACTGCGCAGATGCCGTGTTTTCAACAAATCCGGGCTGATCACGGGATAGATCACATCGTTGAACAGATGCCGTTGAATTAGATTTTTATCATCAACCCAAAAAGGAGTGATGGCGATATCGACCGCGTCAGATTTAAAATTGGCGGGCGTCATATCGGCATCAATTTCCAGGCTGATAGGGTACTGCTCATAAAACTGATGCAATCGGGGAAGCAGCCATTTGGTGGCAAAGGACGGCATAACCCGAATCTTTATGGTGCCCTCAAGGGTTTCTTCACCGGTTTGGTGCAACGTAGTTTCGAGGATGGTAAAGGCCTGGCGCACTCCGATAAACAGTTGTTCACCCTGCGGGGTTAAGCGTAGTCCCGCGGGAGTGCGGTGAAAGACCAGATAGCCAAGCTGCTGCTCAAGCGATTGAATTTTTTGGCTTACTGCACTCTGAGTAAGAAAAAGATCCTGCGCGGCACGGGTAAAACTGAGATTGCGCGCTGCGGCATCAAAGTAGCGTAAACCGTCGAGAGACGGCAAACCTGGTTTTCGTTGCATCATCGGTTTCTCTGTTGCTAAATAACCTGTAATAAGCACTATTCATGCCAAAATCACCATTAGCCGTGCTAATAGTTATCAGTTAGAAACCACCGTTTGTCGCCGCTCAGCGAATGAATAAATATTATCAGCGTCATTCAAACTCGCGGAGAAACACTGATGAAAAATAAACTGTGGCTATTACTTTCAATGTCTGCCTTACAACTTTCACCATTATTGATATCTACGGCCCAGGCTGATTTACTGGATGATATTAAGCAAAAAAAAGAAATAGTGATTGCCACCGAAGCGCGCTATGCCCCTTTTGAAATGCTTGAAGATGGCAAAATAGTCGGTCTGGGAAAAGATATTCTCACGGAAGTGATGAAAGGATTACCCGGGGTGAAAGTGGTTCAGCTGGATATTCCATTTCAAGGGATTTTACCCGGCCTGGAAAGCAAACGATTTGACTTTGTGGCAACCTCTTTAACCATCACTCGCGATCGTGAAGCAAAATTTGCTTTTACCGCTCCCTTTTCTGACGCCAGCGTGGCCATTCTGAAACGCAAAGGGGATAGCCGCATTAATAGCGCCAAAGATCTCCAGGGCATGATTGTCGCCAGCCAGGCCGGGGCGCCGCAAATTGCGGTGCTAAAAGAATATGAAGCATCGGTACTTAAACCCACCACCGGTCACGGCGTTAAAGAAATAAAAGCCTTTATTGATTATAACGAAGCCTATGCGGCATTAGCGGCGCACCGTGTTGATGCGGTTGTGCAATCGCTGCCGAACCTCGCGCCGTTGGTGAAGACCCGTGGTGATACGTTTGAAATTGTACGCCCACCGTTTGGTCCGGCCACCTGGTACGCATGGGCCGGAAGAAAGGATGCGGATAGCGCCTCACTGGTCAAATTTATCAGCGACGGCATTGTGCAGTTGAATAAATCGGGAAAACTGGCGCAGCTACAAACGAAGTGGCTGGGTTTTTCTATGGCCGTCCCTGAGCAAGTTCCGACCCCGGCAAACTAATTTGATGGATACTGGAGGGCAATATGTTTGATATTTCAGTGGTGTTTCCCTATTTCCCTCAGCTATTAATTGGCGTGCTCAGTACTCTGGCTGTATCGCTGAGCGCGATTGTCATAGGATTGATCCTTGGTTGGTTAATTTGCCTGGGGTTAAACTCTCCGCGGCGTCTCGTGCGTTGTTTTTGCAAAACCTATGTCAGTTTTTATCGTGGAACGCCGTTACTGGTCCAGTTGATATTAATATTTTATGCTTTGCCAGCCGTAGGGATCACGCTTTCACCATTGCTGGCGGCGGTTATGGCTCTCTCATTAAATACCGCTGCCTTTCAAGGAGAAATTCTTCGGGCTGGCTTTAAAATGTTGCCAAAAGGGCAACTGGAGGCGGCACGAGATTTTGGTTTTTCAGCAGCGCAAACGCTGTTTTATATTCAGATGCCGCAGGTATTGCGCGCCATGATGCCGGCTTTGATTAATGAAACCATCGATATTATCAAAAATTCGGCATTGGTCTCGGTGGTGGCGGTCCATGAGTTGATGAGAGTGACTCAAACGCTGGCCTCAACCACCTATCGGCCGCTGGAGTTTTATACGGCATGCGGTCTCCTTTATTTTCTGACCTCGTGGGGGCTGAGTATTGTTGGCGCCAGGTTAGAGAAACACCGTTCATCTTCGGCTCAAAGGGTATTAGCACAATGAATGTTGAAATACTTTTTACCTATAAAGATGCCATTGCTGCCGGTATTTTAATGACCCTAAAAATGAGTCTCGGCGGTATCCTGCTGGGGCTGGCGATCGGGCTGTTTTTTTTTCTTCTCGAAAGACAAAAACCGGCTTTATTTAATGTGATATATCATGCATGGATTAATGTGTTTCGCGGCACGCCGTTACTGGTGCAGCTCTTTTTAGTCTTTTATGGTGGTCCCTATATTGGTATTAATCTCGAGGCGCAACAGGTCGGGGTACTGTGCCTGGGATGTTATGGTTCCGCTTATTTTTCGGAAATATTTCGTGCGGGTCGCAATGCTGTCTCAGGTGGGCAAGTTGAAGCGGCGGCAGACCTGGGGTTAAGTCCATGGCAAATATTTACTTTCATTGTCTGGCCGCAAATGCTCGCGCGTATTATCCAGCCATTGATTGGCCAGAGCGTCATTTTGGTAAAAGAGTCGTCGGTGCTATCCATTATTACGGTCGGTGAACTCACCAATACCGCCCTGACCATTGCTAACCAGACCTATGCGATGGTTGAAATCTACGCCTTAATGGCCATTGTTTATTGGGGGATCGCGATCGGTATCTCCCGTCTGGGTAATAAAATAGAGCGCCATTATTCTTATTCTCAATTAAGCCGAGGTTAATACTATGCGTGATTATGCTATTGAGATTAACAACCTCAATAAACATTATGGCGAAAACCATGTTCTACGTGGCATCGATGTCAGCATTTCTCCCGGAGAAGTCATCTGCGTGATTGGTGGCTCAGGGTCGGGTAAATCCACGCTGTTACGCTGTATTAACTTTTTGGAAGATTATAGCTCCGGCAGCATTGTGGTGAATGGCGAGAACGTCGGCTATGAACCTCTCGGCGGGGAAAAACGCCGGCGTTTAAGCGACAAGGAAAACCGTCAGGCTTTACGCGACGTCTGTATGGTCTTTCAGCAGTTTAATCTGTGGCCGCATATGACGGTACTCGATAACGTAGCCACGCCGTTCCGGCGGGTTAAAAAGGTCTCCCGTGAAGCAGCCTACGCCGAAGCGAAAACGCAACTGGCACGGGTTGGTCTGGCAGACAAAGCCGATAGCTGGCCCGCGATGTTATCCGGTGGTCAGCAGCAGCGCGTTGCCATCGCCCGGGCATTGACCATGAAACCCGCCATTATGCTGTTCGATGAACCGACTTCAGCGCTTGATCCGGAGCTGGTCGGGGAGGTACTAAAGGTCATCCGCAATCTTGCCGATGATGGTATGACCATGATGATTGTGACCCATGAGATGGGGTTTGCCGCAAAAGTCTCCGATCGTGTGCTGTTTCTTGCCGATGGCTGCATTGAAGAGCAGGGACCGCCGGCGCAACTGTTCCATCGGCCGAAAAGCCCGCGGCTGCAGTATTTTTTGTCGTCGTGGAGTGAGCGTCAGTCGGGGACGAGATTACCTGAAACGGCATTTCAGGAGTCAGCATGAAGCAGGGGATTATATTTGGCGCCCTGGCTGGCGCATGCTGGGGATTCATCTTCCTGCCACCGGTACTGCTACCCGAGATCTCACCACTGCTGTTAACCTGCAGTCGCTTTGCTACCTATGGAATACTGGCGGCAATATTACTTATACCTCAATGGCGCAACATTGCCCGCGTCTGGCATCATCGCGATCTGCTGACGCTGATCCGTCTTTCGCTGATGAGCAATGTCCTCTATTTTCTGCTCGTCGCGGTGGCCGTAAAGCAGGTCGGTATTGCCGCGACATCGTTAGTGATAGGTTTAATTCCGGTGATGGTTCCGGTGCTTGGTCGCAGGGACCAGCATGCGCCGCCCTTCAGGCAATTATTGCTGCCGATGGCGGCTATCATTGCCGGAGTGGTGCTGATTAATCTGCATGCGCTACAAACATCCTCGCACCAAGTTACAGAAGGAAAACGGCAGATGCTGGGGATGCTTTGTGCCTTCGCTGCATTACTGTGCTGGAGCCGTTACGCTGTCGAGAACTCCCGCTGTCTGAAAAACCTCCCTTACAACAGCAACCAGTGGTCGCTCCTGATAGGCCTGTGTACGGGATGTATTTCGGTACTGCTGTGGCTCATCGCCAGTATATTCAGGTTTTCTGCAGTTGACTTGTCGTTACCGGAACACACTCAAACGCTCTTTTGGATAACGAACATGATGTTAGCCGTGGTCTCCTCATGGCTGGGATATCTGGCGTGGAATCTCTGTTCCCGGCGTCTTCCGGTATCACTGACAGGGCAGATGGTGGTTTTTGAAACCCTTTTCGCGCTGCTATATGGTTTTATCTATTCACAGCGCATTCCGGATCTGCAGGAAACTGCCGCCATTTTACTGTTGCTGGGCGGGGTTCTGGTCACGGTACATTACCATCAGCTCAGCCGTCGCGGCTACGCAGGTAATAGTCCGGAAGTCAAGGGTAGCTGATGATGGCTTAATCAGATTCGCGTACATGTACAGAATGTATACTGCACAAATTCACTTAACAAATCATTCAGCGCTCTCCGTACAGACAGCGAAGTCCGGTCAGGGCCCCGTCCAAAGAACCCTCTTCACATTTCGTGGTGAATTCCCGGACCAGTGTCTCAAACGCCTCAGCCGTCAAGAAAATTCACAGCCAGCCCCGGTATCCAGTTGCTGCACATGCAGTGAAAGACCACACGGTCGTGGCCTTTACAGAAACTACCTCTGATTTACCGGGATGGTTGCAGCGTAGGCCCGCAGGGGAGCATCAACATTACTGACGAGCGCTTCCGCCACTTCCGTCAGTGTCTGGGTAGCCCCGAGCCGGGCGTCCTCCACAGTGTAGCAGTGCATGGAGCAGGTTCCTTCCCGGAAGCGGAACCCCAGGCCGAGTACATTGTTGAGAAAAACAACGGGGGCGCCATAGCCCGGATCAGGCACCAGAATGTGACCATTACAGAACGGCAACTCAAACTGATCGAACTCGCCTGCCGGCAGCGCCTGCGTATTCTCTGTGCGAAGGGTCAGCAGCACCTGACTGTGTCCTTTCTGGCCGCTTTCATCCTGAAACACTGCGACCCGGCTGTAAACGCCCACCGCATGCGCCTCGCTGAGACCATTCGCCGGCGCCTTGCCCATGACTCCGCGCAGCTGGTTGATCTGCTGATAATAATCCTGCCGACGATACCAGGCTCCCCAGAAACGCGCGATACTGGCCCAGAAGGCTTCAATCGTCTGTTCATCACGACCGGCGACATCGCAGAACAGGGCAAAATACAGCGCAGTCCCGCCGTAGAACTGCTGTCCCCGTGGCAGAACCTGGCTGGTTCGCATGCGGAGGTACTGTGCATTACGCAGCAAAATCCGGGTCAGATCATCTTCTGTACGGATGGAAAGCAGGTCGCGGTAGGCCGCTTCAAACTGAGGGGGCTACATCAAGGTGATTACACTGCCCTTCAATTTCTACCAGCTGATCGGCAAGCAATTGCTGAGTGTTTGCGCTGAAAGTGCCGGTCAGTTCAATTCCCGGATGGTAAGTTTTCTCGCTTCTTCCAGCGGAGGCGCTCTGGAGTAATACCAGCCCTGAGCATAACTCTGTGGCCAGAACGTCTTCAGATAGTTCACCTGCTCCTGAGTCTCTACACCCTCAAACACAATCTTATCTGCAATGGAGCGGAACATCTCATGCAGTCCGGGAAGAAGATCATATCGTAAAGATTCAGTACCAATAGCACTAGTTAGCGATTTGTCTATTTTTATTTCATCTACATCAAGCGCAGCTACCAGATTAAGATTAGAATATCCTGTCCCAAAGTCATCAATGGCAAACCTGACACCATGATTTTTATATTTATCAATGTGAATTTTCATACCTTCAAAATCCCCTCCTTGACGCTCCGTAATTTCAAGAAGGATTGTTTTATATGGGATATTATATTCAGAAATTAATCCTAGTAGTTTATCCCTGAATTTTTCTGAGTCAAGATCGCTTGGATTAATGTTTACGCTCAAAAATATTTCATTCTGAATAGCAGTATGGATAAATTCTCGGATAGCATGGTCAATGACGAATAAAGTCACATCCTCCTGCAACCCTTCCCTTTCAGAAAGCGGTATAAATACTTCAGGGTTAATATTCCCGAGTCTTTCATCTTTCCATCTGAGCAAGGCCTCAAATCCGCAGATCTGTCCGTCTTCAATTCTGTAAATAGGTTGATAGACCAGCGACAGGGCTTCATTTTTCAAAGCCTTTACAAACCTTGCAGATAGTGAACTATTGAGTTCTGCTCTGTTCATAATGAGAATATAAATCATTAAACCGGAAAGTAGTGACACTGTTACTAATAACATTTGTATGCTCCAGTGCTCTGAAAATATCCCCGTAAAATACCCACCTCCTGCAACACAGAGATCATAATGTAGGCTACATGCCCTAAACACTCTAAACCTTAGTGGAACGCTATCATGCCGATCAAGAAGAGGAGCATCAGGTCCTATATTGAAGTAATGCCTGTCATGCTTACTATTTCCGACAACAGCGCTAAAGTTTTTTGAATACATATCAGTTTCGAATCGTCTGAAGACAAATGGTGATATGGTCACCATAATACCTTCAGAAATATATCCATTGACGGATATATCATCCATAAGCTTAATACCAAAAAGCCACACTCCTTCCCGCGAAGTGGATTTGCCTGATGTAGCCCCCTGAAACACCGGACAGTAGCTGTATCTCCAGATAAGAGGTAGGCTTGAATATATGTCTAACACTAACGCCAATTTTGAGATGACCGGGATCCTGTTAGGGCAAGAAGTCCGTAAACGTAAAACTCCTCAGGAGAAGATCGCCATTATCCAGCAGACGATGGAGCCGGGTATGAATGTCTCCCATGTCGCCCGCCTGCATGGTATCCAGCCCAGCCTGCTGTTTAAGTGGAAGAAGCAATATCAGGAAGGCAGCCTCACCGCCGTTGCGGCTGGAGAGGAAGTCGTTCCTGCTTCTGAGCTTACTGCTGCTCTGAAGCAGGTCCGGGAGCTTCAGCGCCTTCTGGGCAAGAAGACGATGGAAGTTGAGATCCTGAAAGAAGCCGTGGAGTACGGTCAGTCGCGAAAATGGATAGCGCACGCGCCCTTGTTGCCAAAGGACGGGGAATAGCCATGGTCTGCCGGACCATGGGCGTGTCGCGTGCGCAACTGTCACTGCGGATTAACCGTTCTGCCGACTGGCAGGACAGGCGCTGTAACCGGCGTAATGAAGAAGCAGACGCAGAAATACTGTCGGCTATCCTCAACATTATCAGCGATATGCCGAGTTATGGTTATCGACGCGTGTGGGGCATCCTGCGCAAGCAACGTCGCACAGAGGGACAGCCACCTGTGAATGCCAAACGGCTTTACAGGATAATGAGCGAGCCCTGTGTAGTACGCCGTCTGCGTTTCTCCGGCCCTAAGACATCAATCATCTGTTCTCCAATGACTAGTCTAAAAACTAGTATTAAGACTATCACTTATTTAAGTGATATTGGTTGTCTGGAGATTCAGGGGGCCAGTCTAAAAACAGCACAATGCATCTTTCTGGGCCGTCAGTCAGGGATATGCTTATTCGTTACGCAGAGGAAAATGATGTCGATTTGATAATCATGGGGTCTACGGCCATTCCAGATTGCGGCGATTCTTAATCGGTAGCCATACCGCTGGAATGCTGCAAAATACCTCACAACCGCTTCTGATCATCCGTTAGCACTGATTTTTTATATAAAAATGGGCGAGTTCTTCTCGCCCTTCATCACCAGACCGCATTTATTTCAGTCTGTTACCTGCATCATCAACGACTTTTTCACCGTCTTCCTTGGTGAAAGCCGCTTTCTGGGCATCAGGAAGGATATCCAGAACCACCTCCGAAGGACGGCAAAGTTTAGTTCCCAGTGGCGTCACTACAATCGGACGGTTAATCAGAATCGGATGTTGCAGCATAAAGTCGATGAGCTGGTCGTCAGTAAATTTATCTTCTGCAAGACCCAGTTCCTCATACGGCTCGACATTCTTACGAAGCAACGCCCGGACGGAAATGCCCATATCTGCAATTAGTTTGACCAGCTCATCGCGTGAAGGTGGAGTCTCAAGATAAAGAATAACGGTCGGTTCAGTACCGCTGTTGCGGATCATCTCTAGCGTATTACGCGACGTGCCGCAGGCTGGGTTGTGATAGATGGTAATGTTGCTCATATCAGTATCTCATTACAAAGTGATAGAGAGACGTAGCGCCAGCGCGGCCAGCGTTACAAACAGCACAGGCAGAGTCATGACGATCCCGGTGCGGAAATAGTATCCCCAGGTGATGGTCATGTTCTTCTGTGAAAGGACATGCAGCCAGAGCAGCGTTGCCAGGCTACCAATAGGTGTAATTTTCGGTCCCAGATCGCAGCCAATCACGTTGGCATAAATCATCGCCTCTTTGATAACGCCTGTTGCAGTGCTGCCATCAATAGAGAGAGCACCAACCAGCACGGTAGGCATATTGTTCATTATGGAAGACAGGAAAGCCGTCAGGAAGCCGGTACCAAACGTCGCTGCCCAAAGTCCTTTATCTGCCAGCACGTTCAGTACACCGGAGAGATATTCTGTTAGTCCGGCATTACGCAGACCATAGACCACCAGATACATTCCCAAAGAGAATATGACGATCTGCCATGGCGCACCGCGAAGCACTTTGCCAGTGTTAATGGCATGGCCTCGCTTCGCCACCGTAAACAGAATGACAGCCCCTACAGCAGCAATCGCGCTGACCGGGATACCCAACGGCTCAAGGACGAAAAAGCCAACCAGAAGAAGGCTCAACACTATCCAGCCGGTTCTGAAGGTTGCCAGATCTTTAATCGCTTTTGCCGGTGCTTTCAGGAGAGCCAGGTCGTAAGTCGGCGGAATATCTTCGCGGAAGAACAGATGCAGCATCACCAGCGTAGCGATAATAGCGGCAATATCCACCGGCACCATTACCGACGCATACTCAGTGAAGCCCAGTCCAAAGAAGTCCGCCGAGACGATATTCACCAGGTTCGACACGATAAGCGGCAGGCTGGCCGTATCGGCAATAAACCCGGCCGCCATGACGAATGCCAGCATGGTGCCTTTGCTGAACCCTAATGCCAGCAGCATGGCGATGACTATCGGCGTCAGAATAAGTGCCGCCCCATCGTTGGCAAACAGTGCCGCCACCGCTGCACCGAGCAGAACGATATACGTAAAGAGCAAACGGCCACGACCGTTACCCCAGCGCGAAACATGCAATGCCGCCCATTCGAAAAAGCCTGATTCATCAAGCAGCAGGCTGATAATAATCACGGCAATAAAGGTCGCCGTCGCGTTCCAGACAATATTCCACACCACCGGAATATCGCCCACATGCACAACGCCAGATATCAGAGCCAGTCCTGCGCCCAGCATTGCACTCCAGCCGATCCCTAATCCCTTTGGTTGCCAGATAACCAAAACAATGGTCAGGACAAAAATAGCGCCTGCCAGTAACATAAATCCTCCAGACAGGACTGCTCTGCCGCCCTGTGTATGCCAAAAAATTAAACTGCCAACTCTCTGAGTTTCTCGATGCCATTAGGCTCTGATGCCATTAGGGGTACTAACGCTAACAGGTCAGTGGAGAAGGCCCAGACCACCAGCAGGATATACAACAATGACAACTGAGCAGGTAGCAGAATAATAATCAGCATATCCGCAACCAGTAAGGTCAGACCGGCAACCAGTAATTGCTCTGCACTGTAGTGGCGTGCGGCGCGAGTAACAAAAAGATTCCCCACAATACCCGCAATGCCGATAACAGCCAGCGCTATCGATACGGAAGATATATCCCCCTGCCAGCGATCTCGGATAATCGGAGAGATAAAGGCATACATATCGTATACACCGGAGGTGATAAAAAAGACCACCAGAAAGGCTGTCAGCGTTTTCCCCTCTGTAAGTACCCGGGCGACCTGCCGCAAATGAATATCGGCACCTTTGACCTCGTTCGGAACCAGAATCCACACTCCCGCCGCCGTCACCAGGCTGACCAGTGTGACAAGCATGAACAGCAAGCGAGCCCCCCAGGCGCTGGCTACCCATGTCGCAAGCGGAATACCGACCATGCTGGCCATCGACACCCCGAGCAGAATAGTGGCAATGGCACTGCCACGCTCTTTCGGCGCGACCAGCTCAGCGCCGAGCGCGACCAGAACTGGGCCTATCAACGATGCCCCCAGCCCCATCACAATCCGCGAAGCCACCAGCACCTTGTAGTCTGGAGCAATGGCAAATATAAAGGCCCCGAGCCCAAATACCAGCATGCCTGCCAGCACCTGTGTTCTGCGCATCAGCTTGCCGAACAGTACCTGCGCCAGCGGTGCGCCCAGCGCAAATGTCAGACCAAAAATAGAGAGCAGGCGGGCACTTTGTGCATCGCTTATCCCCCACTCCTGAGAAATCGAACCCAGGCTGCCCGCCACGGAAAGTGAACCCGTCGCCTGAATAAAATACGCCAGACTTAGCGCCCATAACGCGCGCCTTTGAGATGTTGTCAGATGATTTTGCATCATAAACTCCAGGGATGGGGCAGTTACCTGCCCCTGAGTCGGTCAGGCAACCGGAATGGGGTTATCTACCATTGACTGATTAAACGCGTTCACCATCTCGTGTTCGTTCACACCCGGATTCGCACGTGCAGGGAGCACACTATCTACAATCACTTCAATGGAATCTGTCGCCAGTTTGTCAAAAGTTTGCTGGATAAAATCAGCTACCGGCATCGCACGGGAATCACCGCTTTTGTAGATCAAATCGGTATCGACCCAAGGCGGTGAAATCTCGATCACATTCACACCGGCATCGCGCAGTAAAAAACGCTGCGACAGGGTATAAGAATGAATCGCTGCTTTGGTTGCTGAGTAGAGTGCATTCGTCACCAAGGGTAAAAAAGCCAGAATCGAACTGTTGTTGATCAATACCGCATCCGGTTGTTGTTTCAGGTGCTCAACAAAGGCTGAACTGACCCGAACAGTGCCCAACAGGTTCGTGTCCAGTAAGGTGGTGGCCATATCGTCATCCAGTTCGGCAGCTGGATTATCGAAGGGCATAATGCCAGCGTTATTGATCACCACATTCAGGGCCGGATAGCGGGAGAGCACCTCTTTCGCCGCCGATTTAATGCTGGATACATCGGTGACATCCAGTACCACGGAATCCATTCCCGGATTGGCGGACGTAACCGTGTCAAGAAGAGCTTTACGACGGCCTGAAATGATCACCTGATTACCCATTTGATGAAATTTTTCTGCCATCTCGCGGCCAATACCCGACGTGCCGCCAGTGATAAAAATAGTGTTGCTTGTCAGTTTCATACGGTTATTCCTGTTGGCTAAATACAAGGCTAGTGAGTAAGTCCGGCACGATAACGGCCGGCGGGTACATTGCTGGAGAGGTGCGGGATCATAGCCTGGCGACTACTTTCCATCGCCTGCCAGTAAGCTTCGTTATGCAGTGACGGGATGGTGACAAATTCCCCGTTAAGAAAACCCGTAAGCGCCGCGTCCACCAGATCGTAAGCGCTCATTACTATTGACTTATCGAGTTGGTCAAGGGGTAAACCACCGTTATCCCAGAACGGCGTTGCTGTCGCGCCCGGCAGCACGGCCTGAAAATGGATGCCCTTTTCAGAGAGTTCATGATGCAGTGACTGAGTGAATGCCAGAACAAAGGCTTTTGTGCCGCCGTACACGCCGTTAAGCAGTTCCGGCGCAAGGCTGACAATCGATGAGATATTGATGATGGCACCCACACCTCGCGCGACAAATCCGGGAACCACGCTGTAAGTCAGACGGGTCAGAGCAACGACATTGAGATTAATCATCGCCTGCATTTGATCGACATCGCTCGACAACAACGGCGTATGAGTTCCGACACCGGCATTGTTCACCAGGAGAGTAATGCTGGCATCGGCACGCAGTTTTTTCTCCAGAGCAGCAAGCTGTTGGGCATCACCCAGATCGGTTGCCAGCACTTCCACATTGCGGGCGGTGTCAGCAGTGATGTGACTCGCCATCTGATTTAGGCGGTTATGATTACGGGCGATAATGATAAGGTCGTATCCCATGCGCGCCAGTCGACTGGCGTAAACGGCACCGATGCCGGTGGATGCACCAGTGATTACGGCAGTGCCTTTACCCGGTTGTGTTGCGACACTCATTGCAGACTCCTTTCGATCACCATTGATTCGATGAGAGAATCATAAGTGAGAAAGAAATGTCGTAAATGACAATTATGGTGGTTATTTAGGACATTGCGTATTTCTGTTCAAGTAACGGGCAGGAGAGAAAGTAACTATCGGGCTGCGGTTTCATTTCAGACACATAAGACTACTTACGGTGTGTGAATGTCCACTCCTGGCTGTGAGTTCAATGGGTCGATGCAACGCTATCCTTAATCAAGGGGGACGTTGCTATGAAACGAAGAACTCGGATTAACTACACGCCAGAGCAGAAGGCAATTATCTGGGACAGATATAAGCAAGGTGATTCTCTACATGATATCGCCAGAATGTTTGACAGATATCATTCTTCCATTATGCCCACTATCCACCAGACAGGCGGCTACCGTCCTCCCGTGCGAAAACGGCACCGATTAGCGCTTTCGCTTGATGAAAGAGAGGAGATATCCAGAGGGCTGGTAGCAAAACTCAGTATCAGAGACATCGCCGCCAAATTATCAAGAGCGCCCTCAACGATTAGCCGCGAGGTCAGGAGGCACGGTGGTGCAAAACAATACCGTGCAGCAAAAGCCGATGCTACTGCGTGGGAAAATGCGCTGAGACCAAAACCTTGCAAGCTAATTGAAAGCCCCGCATTGTGTAAAATCATTGCAGAGAAGATGCATCAGGACTGGTCACCGGAACAGATCGCCGGTTGGCTGACACGCTGTTATCCGGATAATCAGGAAATGCATGTGTCACACGAAACGATTTATAAAACGCTTTTTATACAAACCCGGGGAGCATTAAAAAAAGAGCTGCAGCAATGCCTCAGAAGCGGAAGAGCAGTGCGTAGATCCAGAACGTCATCGCTTAAAGGGAAAGGATTAGGGTCAATCCCGCACACGATACCTATCAGCGAAAGGCCACCTGAGGCCGCTGACAGGGCCATTCCAGGTCACTGGGAAGGTGACTTGATTCAGGGCTCGAAAAACTCCTATATCATCACCCTCGTAGAACGTCATTCCCGTTTTGTTATGCTGGCAAAGATCAGAGACAACAAGACCATAACGGTTATATCTGCACTCATCAGACAAGCCCGGGAATTACCTGCTGAGCTTTATAAAACATTAACTTGGGATCGTGGCGCTGAAATGACCAGCCACACACGATTTACTGTAGCGACAGACATTCAGATTTATTATTGTGATCCTCAATCTCCCTGGCAACGTGGCTCAAATGAAAATACGAACAGATTGCTCAGACAATATTTTCCAAAAGGAACTGACTTATCGGTTCACAGCCAGCAAAGACTTAACAGTGTTGCCAGACAGCTCAACGAAAGGCCGAGAAAAACGCTAGACTATGAATCACCCGCAGAACGGTTCAATAAGTGTGTTGCGTCCATCGGTTGAACTCACAGCACTAAGCGGACTGTGATCACACTTCTGACGTCTCGTTTTCTGACTTCCTTCGTGGCTTGCCCTAAGCATGTTGTAGTGCGATACTTGTAATGACATTTGTAATTACAAGAGGTGTAAGACATGGGTAGCATTAACCTGCGTATTGACGATGAACTTAAAGCGCGTTCTTACGCTGCGCTTGAAAAAATGGGTGTAACTCCCTCTGAGGCGCTTCGCCTCATGCTTGAATATATTGCTGACAATGAACGTTTGCCGTTCAAACAGACACTCCTGAGTGATGAGGATGCTGAGCTCGTGGAGATAGTGAAAGAACGTCTTCGCAATCCTAAGCCAGTACGTGTGACGCTGGATGAGCTCTGATGGCATATTTTCTGGATTTTGACGAGCGTGCACTAAAGGAATGGCGAAAGCTGGGCTCGACGGTACGTGAACAGCTGAAAAAGAAGCTGGCTGAAGTGCTTGAGTCACCCCGAATTGATGCGAACAAGCTTCGGGGTATGCATGACTGTTACAAAATTAAGCTCCGGTCTTCAGGCTATCGTCTTGTATATCAGGTCATAGACGAGAAGGTTGTCGTCTTTGTGATTTCTGTCGGGAAAAGAGAGCGCTCGGAAGTTTATAGCGAGGCGGTCAAACGCATTCTCTGAAATAAAGCAGGACATCTCTGTTTCGCAGTAAAGGTGCCACTTCTGCTTTGCGTTGACAGGAGGAGTAAACCATGAAACTACCGCGAAACGCCCTGGTCTGGTGCGTATTAATCGTGTGTTTAACGCTCTTGATATTCACATGCCTGACCCGGAACCGGTTATGCGAAGTCCGGCTAAAGGACGGGAACAGGGAGGTCGCGGCAAGCCTGGCTTACGAATCCAACGGTAAGTAGCAACCTGAAGGCGGGGGAAACCCCGCCTTTTCAGGGCTGCGTTGGTCTGACATGCCTGAAGCGCCTTTATGAAGGGGTTACCGTTCGCCGGTAGCCCCTTTTTCCTTTAAAGCGATGCAATGACTGGCTGCAAGAAAACCGTCCGATTTCTTTTGCTTGTCCATAATCCTCCTGTTTGTTCTCTCATTCATCTTACCTTGGTTGTTTTTTCTTCTGATGCTGCACTTATTACCCTTAATGAACGCAGACTGATTTTAGCAACGTCCGCTTCTGACAGGGGGCGGGTGGGGCGTGGCGTTGGGGCTGCTTTGAGCGAAGAGCGGAAGCTAGCTTTATGGGTAATCTATTCCACATGTCATAGGGTCCCTAAAAGAGAACGTTTCTTTTTCCAGGGATATTTACAGAAAGCAGACTAAAGTGTAATTGCCGCCAGAAGGCGGCAAAAGATATGGTAAATATGGCAAGTGTATAAATATACTGTATCAGTACATCCGAATGGCTCTGTCAGATTTTAATGGCATACGTACTCCAAAATACAATATTGGAATTTGAGTGTATAAAAGTTCCAGAAGCTTATTGGTGTTTGATGTGCTTAAAAACGCAACGTATGCTACAGTTATTATTAATCAAAAATCATATGCTAATTGCACTCTATTTTGAATAAACTCGCGCTCATATAATGGCGATGTCTGGATGCCGAAGTAATCTGAAATACTCAGCCCCTTCAACTCATTGCCAAAGTTATAACGTGCAAATAGCAGATATTCAGACTGGTTGATGCTTTTGGCATCTTTCGCGGGTTTGACATCCAGAAAGGAATAACGAGATCCTAGCGTCCATTTATCAGAATAAGACCATGTAAGTTGCGTCGAAAAAGCATTTCCGGCACCGGTCATCGGGGTGCTGGTGAAATAGGGTTTTGCAAAATAAGGGTCGGAAGAGGTTTTGTAGGCATAAGGCGTAACCAACGCGCCATTCTTGTAAGCGTCGGCTTCGGGAAATATTTTATCGTAGCCCACCTGCCAACTGAGAGTGTTCAGCGGGTAAACGACCAGTTGCATCCCGAGCGTGCGGTTCTCAATTTTTCCTAGCACACTGTCACCGGTATTTTTGCCATAAAATCCCTGTATCCCCAGATCTGGTTTCCACAGAATATCAGGGGCTACGTAATGCACTTCAGCCCAGACAATATTGGTAATATCAGCGTATTTCTCACCCCATAGCTGAGAAGTGAAGTAGCGTTGACCAAGATCGCGTTTTTTCGCGAGCCCCAGCGCGATCAGGCCATCAGTTTTTCCGCTGAAGGTATTGTCCTGAGCCAGACGTGATGTGCGGGTGAATGTTGAATCAGCATAACTTTTATAACTGAAAACCCGTGTCACGCGGATAAAATCAGTGTCATTACCATACTTCACGTCAACTGCACGATAAAGGTAAGGTAGTACCCGGGCATTGGAATAGTCGCCGAGGAAAGGCAAGTTAAGATGCTGGTTACCGGCGGTGATCGACAACAGTCCCTGGCGCCATTTGAGGTAAGCTTCATCAACGCCCCCACTGTCATGGGCCAGTTCAGCGACCGAGTCCGAGCCTGCCAGCAGGTTGGTTTGTCCTTCTACTCCCACGGCAGCCTGAAAACCATAAAAAGGTGCTGTGGTATACGTGATATATCCGCCAAGAGTGGTGGAGTCCTGATTGAGTCCACGTGCGAAATAGGCGTTGTGGGTTGAGTAAGAAAACAGTCGGGCGCTGCCGTGAATACTGCCACAACCAATAGCCTGAATCAGGCTCTGGCTATTAGTTGTTGAGCACGCATTACTGTCAACAGGATCCGCAACCGCTCCCTGCATATATATAGAAAAAAATACAGCTGCCGATATCATTTTATAGCGCATTTATCACTCCTGATGATGTTTTTTAAATTGAGTCATATCCTGAGAAAACCATCCAGTTAATTAATTGCAAAAACATGCCGCCATAAGGATGGCTAAGCGCAGATGTTTTTCTGTTAATAACTATTTCGTGAGTGGAATACTGTGGCCCCGTAATTCCATGATATAAATCATACGGGGCGTTATCGTTATTCAGAAATATAAAGGTTTATTAATTAATCCAGTTCCTTACCTTTCAACTCAGGGATAAGGAATATCGTGGCAATAATATCGATAACATAAATCGATGCCAGAAGGGCAATCGCCAGATGGAAAGAGTACATTGCGGCAATCGCACCGATCAGCACCGGGCCAAATCCACCAACACCTCGGCCAATATTAAATAATACGTTTTGGGCGGTTGCACGGGCAGCGGTAGGATATGCTTCAGAAATCAACGCCCCATATCCGCCAAGCATGCCGTTAACAAACATCCCCAGAAGAGCGCCGGCCCATAACATAGTTAAAGGATCGGTAAGCTGTGCATAAAACACAATAGATACCGCAGCACCGGCCTGGAAAAGAATAAAAGCAGGTTTTCTTCCGATACGGTCGGCAAGCTGGCCAAAAACCCAAATCCCCGCCATCATCCCGAGTATAGTGACCGTGGTCCACATTGCCGATTTTGTCAGACCAAAACCCAGCTGTTTGGCGAGATAGGCTGGCATCCAGATCATTATCCCGTAATAGCCCAGGTTCTGGACTGAGGTCAGGATCGCAATCCCTGCGCTAATTTTGGTCGTTGCCTTGTCTTTTACCAGTAAACGGAACGACTCAAGCATGGAGGTTTTTTCTGCAGCGCTCTGGTTAACAAAAACATCAGGCTCATGCAGACGGTGGCGGATAAACCAGGCAATCAATGCCGGAATTACACCCACAATGAACATGCCGCGCCAACCGATAAACGGCAGGAGCATCGGCGTAAGCACGGCGGCAAGCAGGACGCCGGCCTGCCAGCCTAACGCAACATATGACGAAACGCGTGAGCGGTGACGTGCTGGCCATGCTTCGGCAGCCAGCGCCATCCCGATGCCGAACTCGCCACCAAGGCCGATCCCTGCAATGGTGCGGTAAATCAGTAGGTCCCAGTAACCGGTGGCAAAAGCGCATAATCCGGTAAAGGTAGCAAATAGCACAATTGTCCAGGTCAGAACGCGGACGCGGCCATAGCGATCGCTCAGAGCGCCAAAAATAATGCCTCCCGCAACAGCGCCAATCAGCGTCCATGTTACCAGGGAACCTGATTGTGTAGGGGTCAGGTTAAGATCTGCTGAAATAGCATGCAGCATGAACCCCAGGATCAGCAGGTCAAAACCATCCATTGCATAACCGATCGCCGAGCCAAGCAGCGCTTTCCAGCTGTAACCGGTAATTTCCTCTGAGGAAGCCGTTCCGCATCCCTCCGACGAACGAACATTATTCATTGAATCCACTATTACGCTCCTTAAGACCATTTTGGTGCACACAAAATTAGGAATTGCTTCATCATGGTGCAGTTGCGGTTAATTATGATATAAATATCGTTTTTGATACTAGTGTGTAGCAATTTTAATGCCAATAATGAGATGAAATAAAGGGAGGATGCCTGGTCTCGAAGAGATTTAAGAATTTTGTTTTTAAGTAACGGTATGAATTTATTCGTTATTTTATATTCGGATGACTGCCGAAAAGAACCGATTTCAGATCTTGATGCCGTCATTGAGGACGTATAAAAAAATACACTTGTATCTATTTTGATACTTGTGTCATATATAATACTCACAATCGTTCTATTCACCACGTAGATGGGTATTCATAATGGGTGACACAAGCTGTTTCAATCGTCATGCCCGCCAGGTAGCGTCACATCGCTGCCTGGTGTCAGAGCATCGCTGGGTTAACAAACGCTATAAATATTTGCGCCTCTCCGCAGCGGTGGATCTCCATAGCGCGACCCTGCCTGGGCAGTTTTATATGCTTAAATGCCCCAATGTGAAGTCGTTACATCCTTTCCTGCTCAGGCCCATGAGCGTTTACGGTACCGGGCCTGCGCCTGGAACCATCGAGTTTTTGTACAATGTCGCAGGGGCGGGGACACAAGGGCTGGCTGAGTTGCCTGAAGGTAGTGAGATGGAGATTGTCGGGCCGCTCGGTAATACCTTCACTCTAAAGCCTGAATTCCGTCGGGTTATGGTGGTTGCACGTGGTGTGGGCCTTGCCACTATGGCTCCTTTGCTGCAGCAAGCTGCTCGTGCCGGTATCGTTCTCACCATTGTTATGTCGGCACGAACGCCGGAAGACCTGATGCGTAATGCGTTCCTGCGCGGCATCGATGCTGATGTTCATTGCCTTTATGACAGCGATGGCACCTCGGCAATGAGTGCGCTGGATAAGTTACTGCATGATATTCTTGGCAAGCATCACCACGACATGATTTATACCTGCGGCTCACACCGTATACTTCGCCTGCTTCAGTCCATCCTGGAGGTGTTCCCTGATACTGGAGGCGAGGTCGCGCTTGAACAACGCATGGCGTGTGGAATGGGCGTTTGTCTCTCTTGCGTGAGGCCGATCCAGCAGAACGGACGGATTGAATTTCTGCGTGTCTGCCGTGAAGGCCCCGTCTTTCCTATTCGTTCTGTTGTCGGGGAGGTGGAGTTTGCCTGAACTTAATGTGAGCCTCGGCGCACTGGCGCTCAAAAATCCTGTGATGCCTGCTTCCGGCTGTTTTGCTATTGAGTACAGTGAAGCGCTCGATTTTAACCAACTGGGTGCAATGGTGTTGAAGAGCGTTTCCCCGATATCACGCCCGGGTAACCCTGTACCTCGTGTCTGTGAGACTCGGGGTGGCATGATGAATGCGATCGGCATTCCCAGTCAGGGGCTTGAATATCACCGGTCGCAGATCATTCCTGCCTATTCGGCCTTTTCCACACCGCTGATCGTGTCTATTTCCGCCGACACCTCAGAATCATTTGCCAGCGCAGTCGCTGAGATGGCGCTACCTTCGGTTGCGGCAATTGAAGTGAACATCTCCTGCCCCAACCTCGAAGCAGACGGAATGGCCTTTGCCATGTCTCCAGACACAACCTTTGACGTCATCAGCACTATCCGACGGAAAAGTGATTTTCCGCTTTGGGCCAAACTCACCCCGAACGCCGGTAACGTGGTTGACATCGCGCTGGCCGCAGAAGCTGCAGGAGCCGACGCGGTGGTGATGGGGAATACGATGTTGGCTATGGCAATTGATATCCACACTCGCAGACCCCGTCTTGGGAATGTGATGGGGGGATTATCGGGGCCGGCGATAAAGCCTGTCGCACTGCGCATGGTTCATCAGTGTTATCGCGCTTTGAAGATCCCGGTCATTGGCTGCGGGGGGATCGCCTGCGCCGACGATGCGATTGAATTCATGTTGGCTGGCGCCACGGCAGTCCAGGTGGGAACTGCATCTTTTATCGATCCGGGGATAATGCAGAAAATCATTCATGGCATTGAGGATTATTGCACCGAACACCGCATCAGCCGCGTCCGCGACATCATCGGTCAGGTCAATATTGATGAACAACTCGCCTCCCGCTGGTATGAATTTGCGCAGTGAGCCTCCAGGGCGTCAATGAAAGGTTAATGAGCTGAAATGTTTATTTCTGATTACCGACAGTTAGCAACGAATTTATTCTCAGATATTTACCAGCTGAGCTTCGATGGTGTGGGCGTCACTCGGCAAAGTTACGGGCCAGGCGAGACGGCCGTAGCAGATTATCTTAGCCGGTTCGCCAGAGAAGAAGGGCTGAGCGTCCACATCGATCGTGCCGCTAATCTGATTTTCAGTCAGAAGGGCGTCAATGAGGATACTCCTGCAGTCTGGATCGGCTCTCACATCGATTCTGTCCCTCAGGGGGGAAATTTCGATGGTCTTGCGGGCGTTATTGCTGGACTGCTGATTCTGGTTGCCAGCCAGCGAGAGAACCGCCGGCTGCCTGTGCCGGTTAAAGTGGCGGCCTTTCGAGGGGAAGAAAGTGCCTGGTATGGTCGGGCTTATATGGGATCCAGTGCGATATTTGGCCGCTTAACGGCGGAAGATCTACAACGTCAGCAGCGAATCAGTGGTGAGACGCTTGGCAACAGCCTTGGAAAGCTGGGCGCTGATATCGAGGCTATCTGCGCCCAGCAACCGTTGGTTGAGACAAAAAATATTCTCGCCTGGCTTGAGTTACATATCGAGCAGGGGCCGGTACTGGTTGAAAAATCGCTGCCGCTTGCCGTGGTCAACGGGATTCGGGGGAATGTCCGCTTTAACACTATTCACTGTTTTGGGGATGCCCAGCATTCAGGCACCGTTCCTCGCGATCTTCGCCACGATGCGGTCTGCGGCGTCTCCGACTTAATTATGCGTCTGGATGCACGCTGGCAGTCACGGTTATCTGCGGGGGACGACCTTGTTGTCACGTCCGGGATCTTTCAGACCGATGTGCAAGAACATGCGGTGACCCGAATTTCAGGGCATGTCAGTTTCAGCCTCGAGGCGCGAAGTCTTAATTCCTACACCCTGACTGCGTTTGCTGAGGAGATTATGGCTACGGCACATCAAGTGAGTGAGGCGCGAGGCGTGACATTCAGGTTTGACAGCCCGGTACTCACGGAGCCCGCTACGTTAGACCATTCCGTGTTTGCCGCCCTCAAACATAGCTGTGAGGCGCTGGCAGTCAATCACCTGGAATTAGCCAGCGGCGCGGGCCATGACTCCGCAATTTTTGCTCGCCAGGGGATCCCGAGCGGCATGGTGTTTGTCCGGAATCAGAACGGGTCGCACAATCCGCATGAGGCAATGGAAATGGACGATTTTCTGCTGGGTGTCGGAGTCATTCAGCAGACGCTTGAGGAGTGGAAATGAACAAAACTCCTATATCAGCAGAGAAAAACGGATTATTGACGTTGCGACGGCCTGACGATTTTCACCTCCATCTACGTGACGGTGAAATACTAAAGGCTGTTCTGCCCTTTACTACAAAGCAGTTTGCCCGTGCGGTGGTTATGCCTAACCTGAATCCGCCTGTCACAACAGTGGCTGCAATGGAAGCCTATCGCGAAATCATCCTTGCCGCGGTGCCGCAAGGCCATGATTTTACGCCTTTGATGACGCTATATCTCTGCGATGACACTCTGCCGGAAGTCATACGTGTCGGGCATCAGAAGGGCATTCTGACCGCCGTGAAATGGTATCCCGCAGGGGCGACGACCCATGCAGAATACGGTGTCACGTCTGTTAGTAGAATACGCGGCTGTCTCGATATACTTCAGGCGTTGGGGATCCCACTTCTCATCCACGGTGAGAGCACTCGCCCGGACGTGGACATTTTTGACCGGGAACGCGTTTTTATTGAAGATACGGTGATGGAACTACGGTGCAATTATCCACAGTTAAAAATAGTGCTTGAGCATATTACCACCCAGGATGCTGTTCGCTACATACAAGAGCAAGAGGATGGCCTGACTGCGGCAACTATCACGCCTCAGCACCTGCTTTTCAACCGCAATGTGCTGTTTAACGGGGGGATTCGGCCCCACTATTACTGTCTGCCGGTCTTGAAAAGAGAGTATCACCGTCAGTCGTTGTTGAAGGCCGCAACCTCTGGTGACCGTCGTTTTTTTGCCGGCACGGATTCCGCCCCTCATCCTCGTACGGCCAAACTAGCCGCTTGTGGTTGTGCCGGTATTTTCAATGCTCCATCAGCACTCGAATGTTATGCCACGGCGTTTGAAGCGGCGGGTGCACTGCCACATCTGCAAGCCTTCGTCAGTGAATATGGGGCAAGGTTTTACGGACTGCCGTTAAACACGGGGACGGTCACCTTAGCGCGACAACCGTTGATTCTGCCTGAACCGCTGGTAGTGACTGAGCATGTTCAGATAGACCCATTTCCCGGCGAGGTCTCCTTAAACTGGCGTCTGGTCGGAAACGAATAAACGCCACTCTGCGGGGAAGATGCTCCTGCAGGCAGTGACGTTAGAGGACGGTTATTTTTGCTGATTCTGACCAGTCAGTGGACCCTTTTATCGAGCAGGGAGTTGTTATTCCTGAAAGGGTCTGTATTCTCTTTTTTGATACTACTGACATGAATTAAAACAAAATGGCTGATAACTGGAATTCATCGATTGATTATGTTGCGATAGGCGAGCGTCTCAAAGCATACCGGATTGGCGCATCGCTCCAGGCTGAAGACGTTGCGGAACAGTTGGGTGTTTCCCGGGCGGTGATCTACCGTATTGAACGGGGGGATATTGTCAAAATTGAGACGCTGGATCGACTGGCTCAGGTTCTGGAAACGTCTTTGGCATCACTGTTGGGGGTGGAATCGGAATACTACCCCACGGCGCTGGGGTTGTTTGAAAGAATGCGCCAGTTGGAAAGCGTGAGCGACAGAATTTTAGCCCACTTCGAACCTGTTTCATTGCTGCTGACGTCGGACAGTTATCTCGACGTCCTCAGGAAAATGTTAAAAGAGAGCAAAACCAGTAAAAGTCATGGTGAGGCTGACGAAAAGAATATTGATGCGATCATTAGTATTCTGATTGAACGCCGTACTTACTTTGAGCAACGTAAACCCCACATCATCAGCTTAGTTGGGTTACGTGAACTGGAGCGATTTATTCACACAGGTATGGTAGGGCGACTTGATTTACCAGAAGATATCTATTCACAACGGGTAAAAGCGGCACGCCATGAAGTGATAAAGCTGGCCGATCTGATGGAAAGTGAGCCACTGGATATCCAGATTGGCATCATTGATGAGGCCATGCCGTCTTCATCGTTTCAGGTATTGTCAGGCCCCTCGCACAGCGTGATGGTAACAAGTCCCTTCAGATTGGGGGAAATGCCAAATGTTTACAATGGCATAGGTACTGTAACCTATGCGCCAGAAGCGGTAAAAAAACATGAAGATCTGATGATCAGATTATGGAGAAAAGCCCATAAGGGACGAGAGGGGGCCGATCTATTGAGAAAACTGTTAAAGGATATCTGCTAAGACATGTGCTCTGAATCTATTTCAGAAAACGTTGTAAACAGGTATGTAGAAATGATTGAAATTGAGGTACTGGAGGCACTATGACGTTTGATGAGATCAAAGAACGATTTGCTGGAGCAGGTACGGGAACTGATGCTTTCCGCGGGCTGTACAACGAGACCTTCGAGTTAATGAACGCAGATAAGGAAAATGCCGCGGTTTATTTCTTAATCGGCGTGGCAGCACGGTCATACGTTCTCAGATATGACGACCAGGCCGTCGACCCCAATTTTGCGGAACAATCTAAACAAACGATGAGCGCTTTAGTCGACAAAATTGCCTTTGCACTTCATCAACCAGCGGAAGACAAAATAAAAATCGCCAGTGAAGTCGCGTCTGAGTATCACTGGAAAGTCACCAGTTTCTGAATCAATTGATGACATGTGGTCGAATAAGCCGACCTTACGGATAGCGGAAGAACGGTTTATTGCCAGGCATTAATCCTGCAAGAAAGACCTTCTCTTCAGGGCTACTTCAACTCCACGAATCTCCGACTGATCACGTAGACGACCAATCACTGAGGAACTAGGATTGGTCTTTTTCTTCACGAGCATTTGTGGGCCGTGACCGGTACGCGTACAGCGAGAGCCGTCTGGTTTTAATCTGATGTATTCTACAAAGTGGTTTCCATCAAATTGTAGTGGGTGACCTGCCCTCATCTGTCAGAGAGAGGCTGCGAGTTGTGCGATGAAGAAGACGCACCCCTAGTGAGTCTTCAAGTTGAGCCAGTGTCTGGCTGGCGGCCTGTAAGGTCACTCCTTTCGCGAAAGCTGCCTGGCGCAGGCTGCCCAGTTCCACAGCTTTTGCCAGTATGTCTATCGCGCGAATATACGCAGCACACTATAGCACTGGTAAGATTGCGGTATTTGACCGCCAAGTTTCCCTTATGGCACGATTCCATTGCCTGCAGGATGCAGGGCCTGGTTCAACCAATATGGCATTTTAATACGGGTACCTGTACGTCACATAGTCGCTAAGAAATGAAGTCTGGCGCGTTCGCCTTAACCACGCTCAACCGGGAATACAACCATGAAAACTTTTCTGAGTATCGGCTCGGGACCGGGTATTGGTCTGGACACTGCGATTCGTTTTGCGCGTGAAGGGTACAGGGTAATTCTGACATCACGTAATAACGTACACCTGCAGGAGCAGGTACTGGCTTTACAGAGTAAAAGGTTACCAGGTGGAAGGTCGTTTTGCCGACGCTGCTAATATCAGTTCCATCACAACATTAATCCATGATGTGGAAACAGCAACGTAAGGGAATGATGTTCTGCACTTCAATTCCGCTGCGCTTCATGACGGAGGTCTGGATGAACAGTCTGTTGATGGCCTCTTAACGGGGTCTGAGGGCCAATGGAACGAAAACGTACGCTAAGGAGATAATCAATTGTTATAATTAATATTACTCATTCTTCGCTATAAACTGAAAGCCCACACTAAGCAATGTTTTATCCTCAAATGACTTATTTCCCTACCCCACTAAAGTAACGCTCGCACATTAGGTCGTTTTTTAACCACACAGTGAAACTCGAAATAACATGCGAAAAAACGCATATGATTTTGACTTCTTGTTTGGGTGGAGAGACAATGCCCATTCATAGCAGGAGTACATAATGCCAGAAATCGCATCCCTACAACTTTTCAAAATACTATCTGATGAAACACGCCTAGGTATCGTACTACTGCTCAGGGAGATGGGGGAGCTGTGCGTTTGCGATCTCTGCACAGCGCTGGAACAATCACAACCCAAGACCTCCCGCCATCTGGCCATGCTTCGGGAAAGTGGCCTGTTGCTGGATCGCAAGCAGGGGAAATGGGTTCATTATCGCTTATCCCCGCATATTCCTTCCTGGGCTGCCCTGGTGATTGAGCAGGCCTGGTTAAGCCAACAGGACGACGTACAGGCCATCGCCCGTAAGCTGGCATCAGCAAACTGCTCTGGCAGCGGTAAGGCTGTTTGTATCTAAAAAATTTGCCTGAACATATATGTTTTTTCGAATGCGAGGTGTTAGAGATGAAAACGTTAACGGTGTTTGATCCGGCGATGTGCTGCAGTACCGGCGTTTGTGGTTCAGATGTCGATCAGGTTCTGGTCGATTTTTCTGCTGATGTGCAATGGCTGAAAGGGCGTGGAGTTCAGATCGATCGTTACAACCTGGCGCAACAGCCGATGAGCTTTGTTCAGAATGAGAAAGCAAAAGCATTCCTTGAAGCTTCTGGAGCCGAAGGGCTTCCGCTGCTGTTACTGGATGGTGAAACGGTGATGGCCGGGCGATACCCAAAACGCGCTGAACTGGCTCGCTGGTTTGGTATACCGCTGGAAAAGGTGGGTTTAGATTCCACCAGTTGCTGTGGTGGTAAAACTTCCTGTTGTTGAGTATGTCAGGAGGACATATGAAATTCTTAAAGAATATCCCGTCTTACCTGTTTTTCACCGGTAAGGGAGGTGTAGGTAAAACTTCGATTTCCTGCGCAACGGCTATACGTCTGGCTGAACTGGGAAAGCGTGTTCTGCTTGTCAGTACCGACCCGGCTTCTAACGTCGGTCAGGTATTCGATCAGACTATCGGTAACACTATCCAGCCCGTGACTGCTGTGCCTGGACTTTCGGCTCTGGAGATCGACCCGCAGGACGCCGCCCAGCAATACCGCGCCAGAATCATTAATCCTATTAAAGGTCTTTTGCCTGATGACGTTGTTAACAGCATCAGTGAACAGCTTTCAGGAGCTTGTACGACAGAGATTGCTGCGTTCGACGAGTTTACTGGCTTACTGACCGATACTTCTCTGCTGACCCGCTTCGATCACATCATTTTTGATACTGCCCCAACCGGCCACACTATTCGTCTTCTTCAGCTTCCCGGAGCCTGGAGCAGCTTCATTGAAAGTAACCCTGATGGTGCCTCCTGTCTTGGGCCGATGGCGGGGCTGGAAAAGCAACGCGAACAATACGCTCATGCCGTTGAAGCATTATCCGATCCTGAACGAACTCGCCTGGTGCTGGTCACGCGATTGCAAAAATCAACACTACAGGCAGTCGGGCGTACTCATGACGAATTATCAGCTATTGGCCTTAAAAATCAGTATTTAGTCATTAACGGTGTTCTGCCAGCTAGCGAAGCAGAACGTGATGCACTGGCCGCCGTAATATGGCAACGAGAGCAAGAGGCGCTGGCAAATCTTCCTACCGGGTTATCTGATTTGCCGACAGACAACTTATACCTTCAGCCGCTGAACATGGTTGGTGTGCCCGCATTGAAAGGCCTGCTCAACGAACACGCTGAGATAGCATTGCTTCCTGAACAAAGCATACAAAACAAACCAGAGAATATGTCGTTCTCTGTCCTGGTCGATGATATCGCCCGCAGTGAACACGGTCTGATTATGCTGATGGGCAAAGGCGGTGTGGGTAAAACCACAATGGCTGCGGCTATCGCCATCAGTCTGGCGGATAAGGGTTTTGATGTGCATCTAACCACCTCAGATCCTGCTGCACATCTCAGTACAACGCTGAATGGCAGCCTCAAAAATCTGCAGGTCAGCCGAATCAACCCTCAAGATGAAACCGAACGCTATCGTCAGCATGTTCTGGAGACGAAAGGCAGGGATCTTGATGAGGCCGGAAAGCGGCTGCTCGAAGAGGAGTTACGTTCTCCTTGCACAGAAGAGATTGCGGTGTTCCAGGCGTTCTCACGCGTAATCCGTGAAGCAGGCAAACGGTTTGTGGTCATGGATACGGCACCGACCGGGCATACGCTATTACTGCTTGATGCTACCGGGGCTTATCACCGTGAGATTGCTAAGAAGATGGGGAATAAAGTTCATTTTACCACTCCGATGATGCAGCTTCAGGACCCGGAACGCACCAAAGTCCTGCTGGTTACTCTGCCTGAAACCACTCCGGTACTGGAAGCGGCAAACCTGCAGTCCGATCTTGAGCGTGCGGGGATTCATCCCTGGGGCTGGATTATCAATAACAGCCTCTCTATTGCACAGACTCATTCACCACTGCTGTGTCTGCGTGCTCAACAAGAACTTCCTCAGATCGAGGCTGTGAAGAACCAGCATGCAAGGCGCATATGGCCCACTCAACAGCGACGTATTGTGGAGATCTCGACCGCGGAAACGCGTGTAATTTCGCTGGCGTTAACCAGCGCCTTTATGTTCTGCGGTATTGGTTTTGGGTCGGCGGTGGCATCATGGCTTTATCCGCTGTCGGGGTTTTACGGAGTAATGATAAGCTCAGTCCTGTTCCTGCTGCTGGCACTGGCCAGTCTGTGGACGTCTGAATGGTTACGAGCACGTTCTGCGAAATATCAGGCGGTTCACCTGTCATAAAGGAGTTGAGATGCACCGTTTAGGACTCATCATTGCCGACCATTTCCAGATGCTGGCGCTGTCTACGCTGACGGTATTTGAGTTTGCCAATCTGGTGACTGAAAGTCCGTTTTATCAACCCGAGGTCTACTCCGAACACGGTGGGACTGTACGTTCTTCTTCGGGTATTGGTGTAGACTCGGCAAAATTGAGCGAGGAAACGCAGGTGGATACCTGGCTGGTGGCGGGCGTATTATCGCCAGTGGATGAACCGGCTAGCCCGGGTGTCATTCACTTTCTGCAAGCCACCGCCCGCCAGACGCGCCGGATTGCCGGGATCTGCACCGGGGCATTTGTACTGGCACAGGCCGGGCTGCTGGAGCAAAAACGCGCCACTACGCACTGGGCACACTCACACAGCCTGGCTTCGCGACATCCCACTATTCAGCTTGAAGATGATCGTATTTTTATTATTGATGACACTATCTGGACATCGGCTGGCATGACAGCCGGGCTGGATATGGCACTCGGCATGGTGGAGAAAGATCTCGGCGCAGACATTGCCCGTACTGTGGCACATCGTCTGGTAATGAACCAGCGCCGTTCCGGCGGTCAGACGCAGCATTCAGAAATTCTTGCCCTGGCACCCCGCTCAGACCGTCTGCAAACTGCGCTGGAATATGCCCGTAATAATCTGCACAAAACACTGACGGTGGAACTGCTGGCAGATGCGGTACATATCAGTGCCCGCCAACTTAGCCGCCTTTTTCGTCAGGAGACGGGTAAATCTCCGGCAAAAGCCATTGAAGGACTCCGACTTGAGGCTGCCAGATTAATGATTGAACAAAGCCGCCTATCACTGGATGCCATTGCCCGCGAGTCCGGTTTTCGCGACAGACGACATATGCGGGAGGTGTTTATTCGCGGGTATGGCATTCCACCTCAGTCGCTTCGCGCAGGGCGTTAATTTACGGCATGGTTCACTCTACCCACGTTTACGGTGCAGAGCAGGCGTTATGCCATAGGTTTTTTTGAACGCTTTAGAAAAAGACGACAGAGACAAAAAACCACACTGTTCAGCCACTCTCTCTGCTGTCAGATTTTTCTCTTCTGAAAGCAGTCTTGCCGCTAACACCATACGTAACTGGTTGAGCCAGACTTGGGGCGTCTGATGATAGCTGTGTGAAAAGTGGCGGGCGAAGGTGGCGCGTGAGAGAAAACAGCGTTGCGCCATCGACTCCATCGTCCATGGCAATGCAGGATCAGCGATAACGGCCAGAACGGCAGGAGCAAGACGTTTGTCGCTCAGTAGCCGTAAAACACCCGCAGGAGGCTCGTGCAGCGACAGCAAAATACGCAGGATTAGCGCGAGCAACGTATCTGCCAGCCCCTTAACGATACTCGCACCGCCCGGTAAACCACCCAGACTTTCGCGTACCAGCATTACCAGCAGCGTTTCCAGCTCAGGGCAATCGTGTTGCTCATCGGCACGGAGATGGATCAGTACCGTTTCATCGGCGAACATCCAGCGATAACCCGGCCCGAAATGAAACTCTCCACACAATACCTCGACCGCAGGCCCCGGTCCTTCCGTCCACACATCAGTGACAATGCCATTATTGTTGACCTGAGCAGGAACAACCTGCCCCCAGTCCACCAGGCTTTGCAATAAATGCGGGGATCCGTGCGGGAACAGAATGATATCACCGGCGCGCACATCGAACGTCTTTCCTTCAACAATGAGCCGCGTTTCGCCACGAAGAATGACATGCCAGGGCACAATACCGGCGGCTTGTTGCGGGTGGTCGACATCCCAGCGCCCGGCAAAACGGCAGTGAAGATTAACGCTACATGCTGGAGTAAATAAGGAAAGCAAACGACTGAGGTTGTCCACTCTGGCTCCTGAGACGATAAGACAAATAATCGAGACGATACGGCCTACCTGCCTGCCTGGTAAGCCCTATTATGTGCTCATGGCCGATACGGCGAAACCCTAAACTGAAAGGAAAAAATGATGAGCCGTTTAACTTCCGTACAACCTGAAAATGCTACTGGCAAGACTGCAGATCTCTTCAGCGCCATTAAACGAGCGATGGGTAAAGTCCCGAATGCCTACCAGACCATCGGGATCGCCCCCGACATTCTGGGTCAGGCATTGTCACACAACGCCACGCTGGCGAAAAGCCAGCTGAATAAACAGGAAATTGAAGCCGTTAACCTTGTGGTCAGTGAAGTGTCAGGATGTGATTACTGTCTGGCGGCGCATACGTTAACCGGGAAAATGGCAGGTTACAGCGTTGAGCAAATTAAGGCATTACGCCGGGGAGAGTTCCCGGAAGATCCGCATATTGATGCATTGGTCAAATTTGTAAAAACTCTGGTGACGACCCGCAACACCTTACCAGAAGAAACAGTCAGTCGTTTTCTGGCAGCAGGCTTTAGCGATCGACAGGTAGTAGAAGTCATCAGTGCAGTCAGTGCGATTCTGTTTACGAATATGGTCAACCGTGTGAATGACACCGTGGTGGACTTTCCAAAAGTAAACTGACCCCGTATGTGGCAGAAAAACATTCCTTTCTGCCACAGCAATTATGATAAATGGTCGATGTATCCTCAGTCTTCGGAGAGAATTGTATTTGAGTAACAATCAAAAAAAACATCTCGTGACCCGACAGCTGTTAATTGTAATCTACCAACGTCCGCTCTTCGCTGACATTAGTTCAGACTATTTACCATAACGTCGCATTCCGCGAACCAGTATCTCCCACAGTAAATCCCTTATCTCACTAACCCTGGCACACGAAAACCATCATAAAATCAACATATCAGCTTAGAGTTATCGCCCTCTCAAGTTCCGATCAAAACTGCCGATAATTTTAGTGCACTATACAAATATTTTTAAAATCAATGGAGTATTCAATGGCACCGACAATCTACCGGGCTAAGTGTTTGGATTGTAAGCATGAGTGGACCAGTCGTACTGGTTATGGCACGCCTGATTATTGCCCTAAATGTCGGAGTCGTCGGATCACAACAAGCCCAATTGGATAAGCATTAAGGAGTGGTTAAATGGGGTTTTGGGAAACAGCCGGTAAAATTGCAAAAGGCGCAGCTAACGCATTGGACGAAAAAGCTCATGAGCTTCAGGCAACCAAAATGCGCTTAGAAAGCAAAAGCAGTGAAGAACTAAAGCGCCTCATTAAATCGGATGGTTTTTTTGGCTCAGCTAGTAACACTGAAAAAAGCATGGCGATGAAAATTCTCAGAGAGCGCGGAGTGAAGTGGTTTACTGAATTTGGCCACCTGAACAGAGGTGATATGCTCACCTCAGAACAACACAGGTGCTCCAATGAAAAAAAGAAATTTCAGCGCAGAGTTTAAACGCGAATCCGCTCAACTGGTCGTTGACCAGAACTACACCGTGGCAGATGCAGCCAGCGCTATGGATGTCGGCCTTTCCACATTCACAGCGCTTGATGGAACCAGCGTGAATGCTACAGGTTTCTCATCTATCGATGTGGTGGGCCTGGCAACATCGACGGGCGCACTCAATGTTCAATTTGACCTTGGTATTGGGGTCAGTTCGAGTAGGCGCAAAGGCGGGGCTTTCTCTACCGAAATTATTATCGATATTTCAGGAAGAGATTTTTCCGGAAAAGCTCTGCGCACAAGCCATGCAGTGGTACACCCGGGTGGCGCAGCGCCATTGACCGGATTGGGGATTGCTTTAATTATTGAACGACTCGTGGGATTAGATGGCAAGCCGCCAGTATCCCCGGGCCTGTATTTCCCTTACCAGGTCCTGGATTCGTCAAGCTATCTGGCACGTCTGGAGCAAGAGGGGGGACAGGTCCTGAAGCTGTAATGGTCGAGATAGCGTGTCATCCGGCAAGCTTGAACTGAGCTTGCCGGTTAATAAGCCCATCAGTCTCCATCCGTGAGTGTTGGATGACATGACGGGCAAATTTTGACGACGTGACCTGCTGCACGTTGACCCACACAGACTGATATTACCTGTACTGGCACACAGCGGACTTCATCAGACTAAAAGTGGCTGTAGGGCCTAACTATTAGGGCTCCGTTTGGAAAACGGAATCTATGGTCACTCCCGTTTTTGCAACACCGATTTTGACGACA
>ENA-UOZS01000027-UOZS01000027.1-food-metagenome-genome-assembly--contig:-NODE-27-length-73006-cov-8.807460_pt1 | contig 73006 bp, 68 predicted proteins | sample MGYA00249875_ERZ772737 | MGnify/ENA primary metagenome ERZ772737 (study PRJEB29005, sample SAMN08379463) | food metagenome | isolation source: cheese - non spiked | study: EMG produced TPA metagenomics... | reverse complement strand
CTTTTTTATTTGTTTACAGTTTACGACATTCTTTTTGTCATTTTGATTGTCAGTCGTCTGATTATTCGCTATGATTGATGGTAACGAAAGTAAAAAGGTGACTATATTGCAAACATTGACAGCAACGCATTTAACGAAGACTTACGGCGAAAAAACGCTTTTTGAAGACATTTCATTTTTAATCCGTGAAGGGGACCGCATTGGTTTAGTCGGCATTAATGGGACCGGGAAAACGACGTTACTCAACGCGATTACCGGCACGGATTCATACGATAGCGGGCAGGTTGAAACGCCTAACCAATACGCGATGAGTTATTTAGCCCAGAAACCAAGCTTTGATACGAACTTAAGTATTATGGCGGCGATTTTTGCCGGCGATAATCCGGTTTTCAAGACGATTCAAAACTATGAACGCGTCTTGGCGGCATATACGCAAGATCCCACTAATCCGAAGTTACAGACGCAATACGAACAAGCTGATGCGCAAATGACGCAACAAGATGCTTGGACGGTTGATACGGATATCAAGACGATTTTGACGCAATTACATCTAACGGATTTGGATCAACCGATTAATACATTATCTGGGGGCCAACAAAAACGAGTTGGGTTGGCACAAGCCTTAATTGAAAGCCCAGACTTATTGATTTTGGACGAACCAACGAACCACTTGGATTTTGATTCCATTGAATGGCTTGAAAAACGCTTAGCACAATATCAAGGCGCGCTTTTAATTGTCACGCATGATCGATACTTCTTGGATCGTGTTGCGAACCAAATTTTTGAACTCGACGGTGGTCAACTCTATTCATATGACGGTAACTATGAACAATTTTTAACCCAAAAAGCTGATCGCTTGGAACGTGAACAACAAGCTGCCCATAAGCAACAACAACTCTACAAGCAAGAATTAACGTGGATGCGCGCGGGTGCTAAGGCACGAACAACCAAGCAACAAGCGCGGATTAATCGCTTCAATGACTTAAAGGCGAATTTAACCACTGGACCAGACGATTCGGAAGTCGATATTCAGATGGGGCAATCGCGGTTAGGTAAAAAAGTACTCGAATTAAAGAACGCCAGTTTAAAGCTCGGCGATCGTCAGATTTTGGATGACTTTAGTATTCTAGTTCAAGCGAATGATCGGATTGGGATTAGTGGCGTCAACGGGGCCGGTAAATCATCACTGTTAAACGTGTTGGCTGAACGCCTCCCACTTGATAGTGGCGAGTTAATTGTCGGCGAAACCGTCAACCTCGGCTACTATACGCAACAAAATGAAGACTTAGATCCTAACAAACGAGTGATTGCATACTTGCAAGAAGCCGGCGAAGAAGTCATTGGTAAAAATGGGGACCGGATCAGTGTCACACAATTGTTAGAACAATTCCTATTCAGCCGTCAAATGCACGGCACATTGATTGGCAAACTTTCTGGTGGTGAAAAACGCCGCTTGTACTTGTTGAAAATTTTGATGCAACAACCAAACGTCTTATTACTGGATGAACCAACTAACGATTTAGATATTGGCACGTTGACGATTCTGGAAAATTACTTGGAAAACTTTAACGGGACTGTGATCACAGTTTCGCATGACCGTTACTTCCTCGATCAAGTTGCCGACAAACTCTTGATTTTTGAAGGGGCCGGCAAGATTAGCACCGAAGTTGGCCTGTTCAGCGATTACTTGGCAAAACAAAAAGCAACACCAACTAAGTCAGCGCCTAAAGCAGCGACAGCATCGGTTGAAGAAGCACCAGTTGCAAAGACCAAGCAGAAATTAACATACGCCGAACAAAAGGAATACGAACACATCGAAGCCGACATGGAACAATTGGACGAACAGATTGAAACCATCAAAGCAGAAATGAACGCAAACGGCGCGGACTATGGTAAATTAGCAGAGTGGCAGGCCCAAATGGATCAACTTAACCAACAACTAGACGAAAAAATGACCCGCTGGGAATACTTAAGTGAATACGCAAACTGAGTACGTTAAAAGCGGTTATCCTGTGAGGATTAGCCTAGTCCAGTGAATGAACGCCAAAGGCGGTCGTTTGCGGGACGTAGTTAACCGGAACAGGATGCTTTGAAAAGCACGTTAAAGAAAGGAATCCACATCATGTCTGAGCAAACCTACTTAGATTTAGCACGTACCATTTTAGAAACGGGTCATTATAAAGAAGATCGTACCAACACTGGCACCTATAGTCTGTTTGGCTATCAAATGCGCTTTGATTTAAACGAAGGGTTTCCTTTATTAACCACCAAAAAAGTGCCATTCGGGTTAATTAAAAGTGAGTTATTGTGGTTTTTAAAAGGTGATTCCAATATTCGTTACTTACTACAACACAATAATCATATTTGGGATGAATGGGCGTTTGAACGTTACGTTCAAAGTGCCGATTACACAGGCCCGGATATGACAGATTTTGGTCATCGTGCCCAAACTGATGCGGCCTTCAATACTGTTTATCGCGACCAAATGCAACAGTTCAACGAACGGATTTTAGACGATGAAGCCTTTGCCAAACAATATGGTGAACTGGGCGATATCTATGGTAAACAATGGCGTGCTTGGCAAACCCGTTCTGGGGACACAATCGATCAGATTAAAAATGTGATTGAACAAATTAAAGCCAATCCCGATTCACGGCGCTTAATTGTCTCAGCTTGGAATCCAGAAGACGTGCCAAGTATGGCGTTGCCGCCTTGTCATACGATGTTCCAGTTCTACGTTAATGACGGACGGTTATCGTGCCAATTGTATCAACGCAGCGGGGATGTTTTCCTTGGCGTACCATTTAACATTGCGAGCTACGCATTATTGACACATTTGATTGCGCATGAAACCGGCCTTGAAGTCGGTGAATTCATCCATACGTTGGGTGATGCCCATATTTACAGTAATCATATTGAACAGGTGAAGACACAGCTTGAACGCCCAATTCATGCCGCACCAAAATTGTGGCTCAATCCAGATAAAACAAGCATCTTTGATTTTGATGTCGCCGATATTAAACTTGAAAACTATGAAGCAGAACCCGCAATTAAAGCACCCGTTGCGGTTTAATGAGGAGGAGCGCCAATGTTAGCATTCTTATGGGCTGAAGATCAAAATGGGTTAATCGGTCAAAATGGTCACTTACCATGGTCATTACCCAACGATCTTGCCAATTTTAAACACGAAACGGTTCATGAAGTGGTGGTAATGGGCCGGAAAACGTATGATAGTTTACCCGTCCAACCCTTACCTGGACGCCAAAACATTGTGATTACGCGACAACCGGATTTAGCTGTGGCTGATGGGGTGTTTGTGATGCACACCAAAGCGGAACTGCTTAAATATGAGCAAGCCAACCCGATGAAAAAGATTTTTATCATTGGTGGTGCCGATATTTTTGCAATGTACGCCGATGATGTCGATTATCTGTACGTTACAAAAATTGCTGAATCGTTTGAAGGCAACGTTTATATGCCAAAATTAGCGATGGATCAGTTCGAATTGATCAGTCAAACACCTGGTGTGGTGGACGAACGTAATCGCTATGCGCATACGTTTGAAATCTATCAACGCCGTTAGAAAGATTCAATTAAGGGCGGTCGCAGCGATGTAACCGCCTTTTTGCTTGCTACAAAAGTGACAACTGGCTTTTTTTTAATCAGTAACTTTTGGTGAAAAAAGCGTGATTGTTTGATATACTGTCAATAGACATAATCATAGAAATCACGGGGCCGTTTATTGCCCAGATTTCAAGATAGAAAGCGTGGCTGAAGTAATAGTGGCTAATATTAAAATTGTAACGGATTCATCCATCCAACTCACTCCTGAAGAAATTAAAGAACATCATATTACGGTTATTCCGTTGACGATTATGATTGACAATACGGTGTATATCGATGGTGAAACCATTACCCGCGATCAATTTATGACTGAAATGGCAAGTGCGAGTGCCTTACCTAAGACGAGTCAACCCGCAATCGGGAATTTTGTCGAAACGTATGAACAGTTAGCGGCTGATGGCAGCCAGATTTTATCAATTCACATGCTACGAGCAATTAGTGGCACTGTTGATACAGCCCGCCAAGCCGGCGAGATGGCGAAAGCAGATGTAACAGTTGTCGATAGCGACTTTACCGACCGTGCAATGGCATTCCAAGTGTTAAAAGCGGCAGAAGTCATTGAAAACGGCGGTAGCATGGATGATGCTTTAGCAGCCATTCAAAACGTACACGATCATACGAAGTTATACATGGGTGTGACTGATCTAACCAACCTCGTTAAGGGGGGCCGGTTGAGTCATGCGGCTGGTGTGATTTCAAGTTTATTAAATATCAAGGTGATCCTTGAAGTGGCTGATAGCGAATTAAAAGTGTTACGCAAAGGCCGGGGGATGAAGACCATTACGAAATTCATCGATGAAATGGAAGCTGATATGCGCGACTTAAAGATTCGGGCAATCGGGATTTCACATGCGGATGGGCTAGAATTGAGCGAAAAAATTAAAGCACAATTGCAAGTAGTATTCCCAAACATCGAAATTCTTGTCCGGACAACTGATCCAGTGATTGCAACGCATGCGGGTGCAGGCGCATTTGCCGTTATGTACTACACAGAGGATTAACAAGATTACAATTAATGCATTAACACACTAAGGCTGGTTGACATTTAATTGTCCCAGCCTTAACTATTATCTAGAAATAACCGAGGTGTCACGTTTGAAGAAAGCACGACAGATTTTAATTGATTTAGGCTTATTTGCTGGTGCGATTTTAGTGGTCTTTATTATCTGGCAACTATTAACGCCACGGCCCAACCAAGCGCCTAAGACGGTAACATCAACGTCTTCAGCGGATAAAGTGATCAAATCAAAACCAAAACCAAAAAAGACGTTGCAGTTGGTTGCGATTGGCGATTCATTGACGCATGGTGTTGGTGATGAGACCAACAAAGAAGGCTATGTGTCATTAGTTGCCAATCAGATTCAGCAAGCAACCAAGCATCCCGTCAAGACCGCCAATTTCGGTGTGACGGGCGATACCAGTGTACAGATTACTAACCGCGTGCAGAAACAAAAGCCGCTACAGCAGCAATTGGCAAAAGCTGATATTGTGACGCTAACTGTTGGGGGCAACGACCTAATGGCAGTTTTACAGAATAATTTTTTTGAGCTGAATCAACGTCGGATTACGACTGGTCAGCAAAAATATCAAGCGAATTTAACCACGCTGATGATGCAAATTAGAAAATATAATCCTGATGCCCCAATTTTCATCATGGGGGTCTACAATCCGTTTTATGTCTATTTCCCTGAAATCACTGGGATGTCAAAGGCGGTTGCTGAGTGGAATCAGACCGCCAAAACGGTTGCTAATGATTTCAAAGATACGTATTATGTCAATAGTGATCGGATGTTGACACGGGGCGATGGGCATTTTGTCAAACAGACTAAATCGCTCGCTAAAATGGATAGTGCACAGTTGCAAAAAACATTAGCGGCTAACGAGCATTTGAACCCCTATATCAGTCCAGATGATCATTTCCATCCCAATCATAAAGGTTATCAATGGGTCACAAAGGCCTTTTGGCAAGTGATGAAAGCACACAAGCAAACGTGGGATTAGAGAAAGGATAGGTTATGACAACCAGACAAGCACATCAAGCAGCACAGAAAACAACAACTAAACGGACCATCAATTATTGGAAATACAGTTTCATCGTCTTATTAGCAGTCGTGATCGGGACAGTTGGTCTTGTCGGCTACAACGTGACAGCCCCTAAGACTGAAATGATTAAAACTGAGAAAATCATCAAAGCTGATAGCACTTTTGAAATTCAGATGCATAAGAGACAAATCAATAGTTTAGTCACCTATTATTTACAAAACTACTTGGAAGATTCAAAGATTAAATACCAACTCACCCTGGATCAGCAGGCGATTTTATCTGGTCAATTCAAGTTCTTAGGGTTTCCGGTCGAATTCAACCTCTTTTTTGAACCGTACGTTTTAGAAAATGGCGACGTACAATTACGCGCCAAACAATTAGCAGTCGGACAATTGAAGGTGCCCATGTCGTTTGTCTTTAATTACATCAAGCGTCAATACAAATTCCCCAAATGGGTTATTTTGGATGCACACAAGAGCCGGATTACATTACGCCTAAATGAGTTCAAGCTCGAAAACGGGATGCAAGTAACTGCTAAACATATCGATTTGAAGAATGATAAGATTGATTTAAACGTCTATATCCCGCTAAAAAATAAGAAATAAGGTGTTCAGATGAAGCAGAGTTTTTATCGTTACCTCATGACCCAACGTGATCCGAATAATTATGAACCAGTTCCCCAATTTGCCAACAATGCCTTTTTTGACCAATCTTTCCCTAAACAAAGCGGCGATTATGAAACATTAACGCGCTATTTGGAACTTAATGGCAGCTACCTCCCGAGTATGACGATTTTTGATGAGGCGTATGAAGCCTATCAGGAAAGCGAACAAGCCTAATGACTTCCCCGAAGCAGAAATTGTGGCGGGGATGGGCCATTACCGGCTATTGGCTTCTCGCATTTTTACTGGCTGGGACGGTAGCGATTGTGTTACGGTCGTTCATTCTGGTCCCCGCATCGGTGTCAGGGCAATCGATGGCCCCGACGCTTGAGTCAGCGGACCAACTCTTATTACGCACTAGTGGGCCCATCAAGCGCTTTGATGTTGTTGTCTTCACCCGAGCTGATCAAACAACTTATGTGAAACGGGTGATTGGTCTGCCAGGTGAAACCGTTGCATACCGCAATGACCAGCTGTACATCAATGGACGGCATGTCGACGAACCATTCTTGAATCAGGCCAAAAAGAAACCAGGGATTTTAACATCAGATTTTGAATTAAAAACCTTAATCGGCGAAAAGCAGATTCCAAAAGATGAGTACTTTGTATTGGGTGACAATCGCCAGATTAGCAAAGATAGCCGTTTGTTTGGTACGATCCACCGCGATACAATATTAGGCCGAGCAGTGGCGGTCTACTGGCCGATTAAAGATATACAATCTTTAAAATAATAATTAAAAGCTGACATACTCTAGAGTGTGTCAGCTTTTTTGATTATCGAGTGCTAATGATCGTATGAAATGTACTGAATATGATGCTTAACTGAAAAAATGATACGCTTAATTGGTGGATGTTGTAGTCCGGAATTAAATTTAACCCGTCAGCCAGACATCAGGTATGATAGAATTAAGAATAATACAATCAGTGACAAATATTAAGAATGATGTATATCGCTTAACTAGCAATAAAGGAGTTATTATGACAATTCAATGGTATCCAGGCCATATGGCAAAGGCCCAAAAACAAATTAAAGAACGGCTCAAAGCAGTCGATTTGATTCTCGAAATCGTGGATGCACGGGTTCCAGAATCTTCCATTAATCCGATGATTGCAGAACTTGGTCAAAACAAACCGACGCTCTTGATTATGAACAAAGCGGATATGGCAGATGCCAAACGCACACAACAATGGATTGAAACATTAAAAAAACGGGGGATTACAGCAATCGCGCTTGATGCGCAACATAAATCAAAATTACCGCAAATCGAAAAAGTAGCACAAGAAATTTTGGCAGACAAACTTGCTAAAAAACGGGCAAAAGGGATTCTTAATCCGGTGATCCGTGCAATGTGTGTTGGGGTTCCTAACGTTGGTAAATCAACGATTTTGAATCGCTTGGTGCAAAAAAACATTGCGGTAACAGGTAATCGACCCGGTGTAACCAAGAATCAACAATGGTTAAAAGCGGGCCAATCACTCGAATTGTTAGATACACCAGGGGTTTTATGGCCTAAATTCGAAGATCCAGCTGTCGGCAATAAGTTGGCCTTAACTGGTGCGATTTCGGATGCAATTTATCACCCGGATGATGTTGTGGTGTATGCCCTCGATTATTTCAAGGATTTCTATCCGCAACAATTGGTAAAAGAATACCATGTGACGCCGGCTGAACTTGAAATGCCAGCGCCTGATTTAATCATGGCATTGACTAAACGACTAGGTTTTAAAGAAGACTACGATCGCTTCTGTATGAAATTCATCACGGACGCGCGTAAGGGTAAGTTAGGGCGCTTTACACTCGATATCGTTCCTGTGGAGGCGCACTAATGACCAAACCAGAATCAATTGCTGCCATTAAGGCACGCTTATTAGACGACATTTCAGAGGAAGAAGTGGCGCTCTTACGCAGTGATGCGCGTGCTGGCGTGCAGAAGTTACTCGTTCAATATGACAAGCGGATGGCTAAGTTAGCGGCGCAAAAAGCGGCGTTTATCGAACGACGCCAGCTAGAAGAAAGTTTATGGCCAGATTATCCCTTGATTGCTGGAATTGATGAAGTTGGGCGCGGCCCATTAGCGGGTCCAGTTGTGACAGCGGCCGTCATTTTGCCACATGATTTTGACCTATGGCAAGTCAACGACTCTAAACAGCTTTCGTTTAAGGTGAAACAAGAACTGTATCGCGGTATCATGGCACAAGCCATCAGTGTCAGCATTGGGATTGCCGATGCACCACGGATCGACCAAGAGAATATCTATCACGCTACGGAACTGGCGATGGGCGAAGCTGTCGCTGGTTTAGCAGAACACCCCGATTACCTATTGGTGGACGCAATGACCGTGCCGACAGACATCCCACAAGAAAAATTGATTAAGGGGGATGCGCGCAGTATTAGTATCGCCTCAGCCAGTATTGTGGCTAAAGTGATTCGGGATCAATTGATGATTAATTATGATCAACAGTATCCGGGTTACGATCTTGCTAATAATATGGGTTACGGGACAGCGAAACATCTCGCTGGTTTAGCTGAATTCGGTGTTACGCCAATTCACCGCCGCAGTTTTTCGCCCGTTAAAGACGCCCTATAGAAAATAAAACAGCTCCTTTACGAAGATAAACGTAAAGGAGCTGTTTTTTTGTGTTGACTAAAAAGCAATTATTATTGAAAGTACACCTGGCAGATGGGTTTGGCCCCATCAGTGAATTACGCTTAGCCGCATGGTTAGTAACGAGTCACAATTGGGCTTTATCGGCATTGGAGATTGCGCAGATTGCGTGTTTACCGGAGCGATATTGGCTGACCTTTCAGACTAGTTTTGACAGTCTAGCTCTGCAACAGAAGTGTGCCACGCATGAACGTTATGTTCAGTATCTGACGATTCTAGAAGCAGATTATCCGCAACGGTTGTTAGAAACCCATTGTCCGCCAACAGTTTTATTTTATCGCGGCGATTTAAGTGTTTTGAAACAGCCATGTGTTGCGGTGGTTGGTGCGCGGCAAGCCACGGAGTATACTAAGCAAGCCCTGCAGCATTTATTGGAATTACCACAAACAACGACGATTATCAGTGGTTTAGCTCAAGGGGCGGATGCGATGGCGCATGAAGTTGCACTCCAAAAAGGGTTACGACCGATTGGCGTGATTGGAACGGGCTTGAATTGTTATTACCCACCACAAAACGAACACTTGCAACAGGCGGTCGCTGAAAAAGGGTTATTGATATCAGAATACGGTTTGGACGTAACGGCTAAGAAGCACCACTTCCCAGCCCGAAATCGGATTATTGCCGGACTTTGTCATAGTTTAGTGGTCACAGAAGCCCGCCAAAAAAGTGGTAGCTTAATCACCGCTAATTTAGCATTACAAGCCAATCGTAACGTATATGCCTTACCGGGCCAGGTTAATCATTCATTATCGGCAGGCTGTAATCAACTGATTTTAGCCGGTGCAACGCCGCTTTTAAATCAACAATTGTTATTGGACGAGTTGCATTATTTTGATTGAGGGTTAATTGTTGACAATTCTGCGGCATGTTGTTAATATTAAAGTCACAAGTTACTTATAAAGTAACAAATGGAATTCAAAGGGGATTTTTAATATGAAATATGCAATTACAGCAGTGACAGGCCGTTTTGGGCAAGTCGCAATGAAGACGTTGGCTGACTTAGTGCCAGCAGAACAAATCATTGGATTAGCACGGAATACTGAAAAAGCCACTAAAATGGTCCCAGCTGGTGTGACCGTTCGTCCCGGTGACTATAACGATGTTGCCACATTAACGGAATCACTCAAAGGCGTTGACCGGTTATTATTCATCTCCTCACAACCTGGTGGCGATGTGCCCCGTGCGCAACAACATTTAAACGTGATTGAAGCTGCTAAAAAGGCTGGCGTTAAGTGGATTGCTTATACGAGTTTCCCACACGCTGATCAAGCAACAGGTGCTTTAGCAAGTGATCACATTCAAACTGAAAAAGCATTGGCAGCATCAGGCATTGATCATACATTCTTACGCAATAACTGGTATCTTGAAAACGAAATGGATAGCATTAAAGGCGCATTAGCAGGTCAACCATTTGTTTATGGCGCTGGTGAAGGGCATGTTGGTTGGGCACTCGAACACGACTATGCTGAAGCTGCGGCTAAGGTATTAGTCAACGATCAACCAAAAGCGATTTATGAATTTGCCGGTGCGCCAGCCACTTATGCGGATTTAGCTCAAGCGATTAGCGAGTTGACTAATCAAGAATTTAAGGTAGTATCATTAGATGCGGCTGATTATCGTCAAAGCCTCGAATACAACGGCTTACCTGCTGAAGTCGCTGAAATTGTCAATGGTATTCAAACAATGATTCAAGATGGTGATTTAGATGAAACCACTTCTGATTTACCCGATGTCTTAGGCCGACCATTACCTTCATTAAAAGAAGCGTTACAGACGATTATTAAATAAGCCTGAATTGATTTCAAAAAGGCGGTTGAATCATGAAATATTCTCATAAACTTAGTGATGCCATTCATATTTTGGCCTATGTCGATATTTTTCAAGATGGTGATTTATCAAGCCAAGCGATTGCTGGGAGCATCGAGTCTAATCCTAGTTTAGTGCGGCGGCTAATGTCACTACTGGTGAAGGCGGATTTATTAGCGACTAAACCGGGGACGATTGCCCCTAAATTAGCGCGCCCAGCGGAACAGATTACAATGTTAGCTGTTTTTCAGGCGCTTGATACAGATCAACGGTTATTACACGTTGATGAAAAAACAAATCCAGATTGTTTAATTGGTAGCAACATTCAAGCAACCCTTGATGCGGCTTATGATCAGGTGCAAAAAGCTGCGGAAGCGGAGATGGCAACCATCACCCTTGATCAAATTATTGCGGGGATTCTTGAACGCGATGCACAAAAAAATAGTTTGTCAGTCTAAGTTTTTTATCTGGCGACTATATAATAGAAGAAATCGGGGTTCGACCAAGTGGTTGAACCCCGATTTTTGGTGTGATTTGTACGTTTGAAAACAATTTCTCTTTGGCATACTGCCAAACCTATGCTATGCTTTAAGCTGTTAATATCAAGCATACTATCAGTTGACAATCGTCAAGGTAGTGTTTTATGCTAATGAACGATTTGAACAAAGCGTTCTGTTGAAAGGGGTTTGTCCATGGCAGGCAAAAATTTAGTCATTGTAGAATCACCTGCAAAGGCCAAAACAATTGAAAAGTACCTTGGGCGCAACTATAAGGTTGTTGCAAGCAAGGGTCACATCCGCGATTTACCAAAGAGTCAAATGGGTGTTGATTTTGAAAATAATTATGAACCTAAATATATCTCGATTCGCGGTAAAGGCGAAACGATTAAAGAATTAAAAAAGCAAGCTAAAAAAGTTGATCATATCTATCTCGCAGCCGATCCGGATCGCGAAGGCGAAGCGATTGCATGGCATGTTTCCCATATTTTAAAACTCGATCCAACTGAAAAAAACCGGGTTGTCTTTAACGAAATTACCAAAGACACCGTTAAAAGTGCTTTTAAAAATCCACGTAGTATCGATATGAAACTCGTTGATGCACAACAAGCGCGACGCGTGCTTGATCGGATTGTCGGGTATTCAATCAGTCCATTACTCTGGCAAAAGGTTAAAAAAGGCTTGAGTGCTGGTCGGGTTCAATCCGTTGCGTTAAAACTCGTGATTGATCGTGAAAACGAGATTAAAGCCTTTGTTCCAGAAGAATACTGGTCATTGGATGCGGAATTTAAAAAGAGTCGCAGTAAGTTTAACGCCAGTTTCTACGGCGTGAAGGGTAAGAAATTACCCCTTGGCGATAATGATGCGGTTCAAGCGATTTTGAAACAAATCGATAAGACTAAGGATTTCACGATTGAAGATGTTAAGAAACGGGAACGCAAACGTTTTGCAGCCGCACCATTTACAACGAGTTCCTTGCAACAAGAAGCCAACCGTAAGTTGAACTTCAGAACGCGGAAAACAATGATGCAAGCCCAACAATTGTATGAAGGGATTAACCTTGGTGGCAAAGAAGGCACGGTCGGGTTAATCACTTATATGCGTACCGATTCAACCCGGATTTCTACCGGTGCTAAACATGAAGCGTCACAATTCATCCATGACAATTATGGTGAAGAATATGCGGCATTAAAGGCGCATAAGACGAAGAATCCTGAAGGTGCACAAGATGCCCATGAAGCGATTCGCCCAACGTCAGTGATGCGGACACCTAAGAGCTTGAAAGACGTTTTAACTAACGATCAATATAAAATCTATAACTTAATCTGGTCACGGTTTGTCGCCAGCCAGATGACACCAGCCATTTTTGATACGGTCGCAGTTAAGATTGCTCAAGGTGATGTCTTATTCAAGGCAAACGGCTCACAAATGAAGTTCCCAGGATTCACGAAACTCTATGTGTCATCACGTGATACTGAAGACTCTGCTAAGGATAATGTCTTACCAGAACTTGCAGTTGGGGATGCGGTGAAACTCGTTAGAACTGATCCAGTGCAACATTTTACGCAGCCACCAGCACGTTATTCTGAAGCCAATTTAGTTAAGGCTTTGGAAGAAAACGGTGTTGGTCGACCATCAACGTATTCACCAACGATCGAAACGATTCAACGGCGTTATTACGTGAAGTTAAACGCAAAACGCTTTGAACCAACTGAGTTAGGGGAAATCGTCAATGGTTTAATTGTCGAATTCTTCCCGGACATCGTTAACATCGACTTTACGGCCGATTTGGAACATCGTTTGGATGAAGTCGAAACGGGTAAAGAAGACTGGGTCAAGGTGATTGACAACTTCTTCAAACCGTTTGAAAAAGAAGTCGAAAAAGCGAGTGAACAAATCGAAAAAGTACAAATTAAAGATGAACCAGCTGGCTTTGACTGCGACATCTGTGGTGCCCCAATGGTTGTTAAAATGGGTCGTTATGGTAAATTCTTCGCTTGCAGTCGCTTCCCAGATTGTCGCAATACCAAGGCAATCGTGAAGGAAATCGGCGTCACCTGTCCCAAATGTGGTAAGGGGCAAGTCATCGAACGTAAATCGAAGAAGAATCGCTTATTCTACGGTTGTGATCGTTACCCAGATTGTGATTTTATCACATGGGATAAACCCGTCGGCAGAAACTGTCCGAAGTGTGAACACTACCTTGTTGAAAAGAAAATTAAAGGTGGCAAACAAGTAATTTGTCCAAACGGTGACTACGAAGAAACCGTCCAAAAATAATTAGAAAAATGGAGACTAGCAAATGAGCACAGAACCTTTTGTAAACGTGATTGGTGCCGGATTAGCCGGTTCAGAAGCAGCATGGCAAATTGCCCAACGCGGTGTGAATGTGCACCTCTATGAAATGCGTCCCGTTAAAATGACACCGGCGCACCATACAGAACAATTCGCAGAATTAGTGTGTACGAATTCGCTCCGTGCGAACCAAATTACCAATGCGGTTGGCTTAATTAAAGAAGAAATGCGTCACTTGGACTCATTAATCATCAGTGCGGCTGATCAAAATGCCGTTCCTGCTGGTGGTGCATTGGCCGTTGACCGCACACCGTTTTCACAAACGGTGACGGATCGCTTAGCCAATCATGAACGTGTCACAGTTCATCATGAAGAATTAACCGATTTTCCAGAAGGTCCTACGATTGTGGCCACTGGTCCATTAACGTCCGAAGGCTTAGCTGAAAAAATCAGTGCCTTAAACGGCAGTGATGGCTTGTATTTCTACGATGCTGCAGCGCCCATTTTGGATAAGAACAGTATCGATTTCGATAAAGTTTACCTCAAATCACGGTATGATAAGGGCGAAGCTGCTTACTTAAACTGTCCAATGACTGAAGAAGAATTCGAAAACTTCTACAAAGCCTTGATTAGCGCTGAAGTTGCAGAAATGCATGACTTTGAAGAAGAAAAGTTCTTTGATGGCTGTATGCCAATCGAAGTGATGGCCAAACGCGGGATTAAGACGATGTTATTCGGGCCTTTGAAACCCGTTGGATTGGAAGATCCGAATACTGGCAAACAACCATACGCCGTTGTGCAATTGCGCCAAGACAATGCGGCTGCTAGTTTGTACAACATTGTTGGTTTCCAAACACATTTGAAGTGGGGCGAACAAAAACGGGTTTTCCGCATGATTCCTGGTTTGGAAAATGCTGAATTTGTGCGGTATGGTGTGATGCATCGCAATACTTTCATGAAATCACCAGATGTTTTATTACCAACCTATCAATCAAAACAACGTGACGATCTATTCTTCGCTGGTCAAATGACTGGGGTTGAAGGCTACGTTGAAAGTGCCGCTTCTGGACTAGTGGCTGGGATTAACGCCGCTAAACTGGCGTTGGACCAAACACCGGCTGTTTTCCCAACGGATACGGCGATGGGATCAATGGCGCACTATATTACTCATACGAGTGCCAAACATTTCCAACCGATGAATGCGAACTTTGGGATTTTCGAACCTTTGAAACAACGGATTCGCGATAAAAAGGAACGGAACCAAGCACTTGCTGATCGCGCACTTGAAAGTATCGACCAATTTAAGACGACACTTTAATTAGAATCTTTTAAATCCCGCCAGGCTTGTGGTAAAGTAATACTAATCAAGCTTGGAGGGATTTTTTTGGCGTTAGAACAAGAATGGCTTAATCTTTTTTTACAGTACTTAGTGGTCGATCGGCATTACTCGCCAGAAACCCAAAAAGCTTATCAAGCTGATATTCAGATGTTCAGTGCTTTTTTAACCGCTAACGGCGGCTTAGCGTCGTTTAAACAGGTCACGCCACTGGACGTGCAGACTTACTTGAATGAAATGGATCAAAAAGAATATAGTCGTGAAACTGTCGCGCGGCGAATTTCGAGTTTGCGGTCGTTTTACCGGTATTTAGTGAAAAATGAGTTCGTGCAAACCGATCCTTTTGAAGCTGTTCAATTAAAAAAGCAACAGCATAAGCTGCCGCGGTTTTTTTACGAAAAGGAAATGGACGCGCTATTTGCTGCCATTGATGGGGATCAACCACTCGATCAACGGAATCGCGCCATCTTAGAATTACTGTATGCGACGGGGATGCGGGTGAGTGAGTGCGCGCAGTTGACGGTAGCACAAATTGATTTCGGCTTACGCGTCATTCTTGTTCATGGAAAGGGCAATAAAGATCGCTATGTACCATTCGGGCACCATGCTGAACGTGCCTTGCAAGCTTATTTAAAAGTTGGTCGTGTTCAATTGATGGCCAAAAAACAATTGGACCACGATGTCGTTTTTGTTAATCATCTCGGAGCGCCAATTACAAGTCGGGGAATTGAATACATTTTAGATCAGATTATCAAGAAAACAAGTTTAACGAGTGACATTCATCCGCATATGATTCGGCATACCTTTGCAACTCACTTATTGGATCACGGTGCTGATCTGCGAACGGTGCAGGAATTATTAGGCCACAGTAGTTTATCAACCACACAGATTTACACCCATGTCACCACAGCCCATTTACAAAAAGATTACCGCCAATTCTTTCCCCGCGCGTAAAACTCGGACTAAAGTTTGATTTTTTTCAACGAAAAATAGACTAATATTAGCACACAGTCTTAAAGACTGCTAAAATAGAAGTGCGTTCAAACCGGTTATGTTCTGAGAATTAGCCTAACAAGGCGAATGATTACTGGAAGCAATTGTTTGACTTGTGTAGCTAAACGCAAGAACATGGTTTGAAAAGCACGTTAAGAAAGAAGTGCGTCATCAACGGGTTGTTTTTGAGCATTTGCCTAATCAGGCGGATTACCGGCAACGCCGGTGATATGACAGATGTAGCAAAGCGTAGAAAGCAGTTGATGAAAGCACGTTAAGAAAAAAGTAAGTGCGTTCAAGCTTGTTCAACTTTTGAGCACTAGCACAGGGAAGCGAATTAGCGATAAAGTCGCTGATTTGATTCACAGCGCTAAGCGCAGAAAGTTAGTTTGAAAAGCACGTTAAGCCCCGCCCAATCCCCAAACAACGTTAGGAGTAATTCATATGACAACAATTTGTGCAGTTAAACATAATGGTAAAACAGCTATCGCCGGTGACGGTCAAGTCACCATGGGCGAAAAATTTGTGACGAAGGATTCTGCTAAAAAGGTCCGTCAAATTTATGGTAATCAAGTCGCAATCGGCTTTGCTGGTGGTGTTGCAGATGCCTTTACGCTACAAGAATGGTTTGAACAAAAATTAGAAAAGTATTCAGGCGACCTGCAACATGCTGCTGTTGCTTTAGCGCAAGACTGGCGTAAAGATCCAACGCTTCAAAAATTAGAAGCGATGTTGATTGCGGTCAATGCGACTGATATTTTATTAATTTCAGGGAATGGTGAAGTCATCACCCCTGATACGCTATCGGAATCAGGTGATCAAGTGATTGCCGTGGGTTCAGGCGGCAATTTCGCCCAAGCAGCAGCTACCGCATTATTACTTGAAGGAAAAGATGACTTATCCGTTGAAAAAATCGTCACAACCAGTGTTGATATTGCTGGTGGAATCGATGTTTACACCAACCACAACGTGATTGTCGAATCATTTTAGGAGGTCGCACAATGGACTTAATGAATAAAACACCCAAAACAATCGTTGCCGAACTTGATCAATTTGTCATTGGCCAAGATCAAGCTAAAAAAGCCGTTGCGGTTGCACTATACAACCGTTATCGCCGGATGCAACTCAGTGCAAAAATGCAACAAGAAATCACGCCTAAAAATCTATTAATGATCGGGCCAACTGGGGTCGGGAAAACAGAAATTGCCCGACGGTTAGCGAAAGTTGTCGATGCCCCATTTATCAAGGTTGAAGCCACTAAATTTACCGAAGTGGGGTATGTGGGACGTGACGTTGAATCAATGGTCCGCGACTTAGCTGATGTGGCTGTGCATATGGAAGAAACAGAACAATTTAAAAACGTTCGTGCTAAGGCTGCTCGTCAAGCAGACAAGCGCTTGGTTAAACTACTAGTACCGGGCATTAAAAAGGAACAACGTAAGAACAATAACAACATGAATGATTTAATGAACATGTTTAACGCGCTTCAAAAAGGGGAAACACCAGCTGGTTTCGGACAAACTGAACCAGAAGAAGTGACGGATGATATCCGTAACGAACGGTTATCTGTTAAAGAACAGTTAGATAAAGGCTTGTTAGATGACCGGGAAATCGAAATTCAAGTTGATGAACCGAAAAAAGTTGCCCCAATGAACGATATGATGGGCCAGATGGGAATTGATTTAAACGATACTCTGGGTTCAATTATGCCGAAGAAAAAAATTACGCGGACGGTAACGGTTAAAGAAGCGCGTGAAGTTTTCATTCAAGAAGAATCCGCTAAATTAGTCAACCATGCCGATATTTACCATGATGCGCTCCAACGTGCTGAAAATACCGGGATTATTTTTATCGATGAAATTGATAAAATTACGGCTGGTGGCAAAAAACAATCTGGTGAAGTCTCTCGTGAAGGGGTTCAACGTGATATTTTACCAATCGTTGAAGGCTCACAAGTCAATACGAAATACGGTGTTTTGAAGACCGACCATATCTTATTTATCGGTTCAGGGGCGTTTGCTGAATCAAAACCCAGCGATTTAATCGCTGAATTACAAGGACGGTTCCCAATCCGGGTTGAACTTGAAGATTTAACTGAAAAAGACTTCATCCGAATTTTAACGGAACCAAACAACGCACTTGTAAAACAATACATGGCGTTGATTGGCGCCGATGGGGTGCACGTCACCTTCACGATGGAAGCAATCGGCCGCATTGCTGCGATTGCCTTCCAAGTTAACCATGATACCGATAATATTGGTGCGCGTCGTTTGGCCACCATCTTAGAGAAGCTATTAGAGGATATTCTCTTTGAAGGTCCTGACATGCAGATGGGGGATATCACCATCACAGAACAATATGTCAACGATAAGATCGGTAATATTGCAGCCGATAAAGATTTAACCCGCTTTATTCTATAATTTTTAAAAGGTGGTATTTTAAGATGATCCAAATTGTAAACGAATTTTTAACGGTGACCCTCAGTCCAAAAGGCGCCGAAATACAAAGTATTAAGGGCGCCGTTTCGGGGCTTGAATATTTATGGCAAGCTGATCCCGATGTTTGGGGCCGGCACGCACCCGTTTTATTCCCATTCGTGGGGCGTTCAAAAGCGGACCAATATACGCATAATGGCCAAACCTATCCGATGGGTCAACACGGTTTTGCACGTGATCGCGAATTCAGTATCGAAGAACAATCGGACCACGCCGTGACTTTCTTGTTGAAAGCAGACGCTGACAGCCGGGCCGTGTATCCATTTGAATTTGAATTACGTGTGAGCTATCGTGTTCATGATATGCATTTGACGGTTGGCTATGACGTCCGCAATGTTGCGCCAAGCGGGCCAATGTACTTCTCAATTGGGGGTCATCCAGGATTTAAAGTCCCATTAACGGATGACACGCAATTTGAAGATTATTTCTTAGACTACCGCCCACAAAAATCACGGGTTAAGATCCCATTGCAAGGGGCCTTCATTAATTTGAACGACCGGACGTTAGCACCAACCGACGTCGCAACGGATATCAATCACCAATTATTTAAAAATGACGCCTTAATCTACGAATTAAAGGGTCAAGCCAATGAATTCAGTATTCGTTCTGAAAAAACGGACCACTCAGTGACCATGAAATTGGCTGGCGCCCCATTCATCGGTGTTTGGTCACCTTATCCAACAGAAGGCAACCTTGTGTGCCTTGAACCTTGGTGGGGGATTGCGGATACCGTTGACGCAAGCGGTGAACTTTCAGAAAAATTTGGTGTCAACGAACTGGCTGCAGGTGAAACGTTTAATGCAAGTTATGAAATTACTGTTCGTTAATGAATGATTAAAAAAACGCACTTACCAAGATGGTGAGTGCGTTTTTTTAGTAAACTGGCTGTAGGCGGGTAACGCATTCTAAACGCACTCTGCTAGTTTTTCCAGTAGTTCCATGCTAAGATATAAGTTATAAAATCATAGGTTAGGTAGGGTAAGTCATGACTGAAGAAAAGAAGTATTACGGCGCGGATGCCATCATCGATAGTTTAGTAAATCATGATGTTGAGTACGTGTTCGGGATTCCGGGTGCGAAGATTGATCGGGTTTTTGAACGACTAGAACATCCCGTTAATCCAAAGACGCCCAAATTAATTTTGACGCGCCATGAACAAAATGCAGCCTTCATGGCGGCTGGGATTGGTCGGATTACGGGCAAACCAGGCGTTGTAATGGCGACTTCAGGCCCTGGTGCCAGTAATTTAGCGACGGGGGTCGTGACAGCAACGGCAGAAGGTGATCCAGTCTTAGCCATTGCCGGTCAAGTGAAACGCGCTGATTTGTTGCGACTAACGCATCAAAGCATGCGTAATGCCGCTTTATTCGCACCAATCACAAAATTCAGTGCGGAAGTCCAAGAACCTGAGAATTTATCAGAAGTGATTGCTAACGCCTATCAAGAAGCTGAATCCGCTAAACAGGGCGCAACGTTTGTCAGCATCCCACAAGATGTCACGGACTCAGAAGTTCATTCTAAAGTGATTAAACCGCTAATGGCGCCTAAATTAGGGCCAGCCAGTCCCGTTGAAACGACGCTTTTGGCACAACGGATTAAAGAAGCAAAATTACCAGTACTTTTAGTTGGTATGCGCGCTTCTTCACCAGAAGTGACAGCAGCGATTCGCAATTTAGTGGCTGAAACCCACATTCCGGTCGTTGAAACGTTCCAAGCAGCCGGTGTCATTTCGCGTGATTTAGAGACTGATTTTTATGGGCGAGTTGGTTTATTCCGGAATCAACCAGGCGACCGCATTCTAAAACGCAGTGATCTTGTTATTGCAGTCGGCTATGATCCAATCGAATATGAACCGCGTAACTGGAACGCTGAAAGTGATGCGCACATTATGGTGATTGATGATATGCGCACTGAAATCGATCATAATTTCCAACCTGAAAAAGAATTGGTCGGCGATATTGCGCAGACCCTAGACTTTTTATTACCTTATATGAAGGGGTATCAACTAGCGGGCGATGTGCGTGATTATTTAGTTGAATTGCACGCAGAACTCAATCAACGTGACACGGCACCTGAAATGACGACCGATAATCCACTTAGTCATCCGTTGAACATTATTTCAGAACTGCAAGCACGGGTCACCGACGAAATGACCGTCACGGTCGATGTTGGTAGTCATTACATCTGGATGGCGCGGCATTTTAGAAGTTACGAACCACGGCACTTGCTCTTTAGTAACGGGATGCAGACCTTAGGTGTGGCATTGCCATGGGCGATCAGTGCTGCTCTAGTGCGGCCAAATACACAAATTGTGTCGGTTTCGGGAGATGGTGGCTTCTTATTCTCAGGTCAAGACTTAGAAACTGCGGTGCGTCTGAACTTAAACATCGTGCATATTATTTGGAATGACGGTTATTATGACATGGTAAAATTCCAAGAAGAAATGAAATATGGCGAATCAGCGGCCGTTAAGTTTGGTCCCGTTGATTTTGTCCAATATGCAGAGAGTTTTGGTGCAACCGGGTTACGGGTCGAAAAAGCCGCAGATCTTGGTAAAGTATTGGATCAAGCCTTTGCCATTGATGGTCCCGTCCTTGTAGATGTGCCCGTTGATTACAAAGATAATCAATTATTAGGCCAAGCATTATTACCTGACCAACTCGTTTAATTTGAGGAGGAAAATCAATGACAAATGATGTCAAACGCGTTTATCAACACGGAACGTTAGCCCTATTAATTCCGGGGCTCTTTACAGGGACAATGACCGTTGCTGAATTATTAACCCATGGGAATTTTGGAATCGGGACGGCGCACGGTTTAGCTGGCGAACTGGTCTTATTAGATGGCCATGCTTATACTGTGAATGGGGATGGCCAAGTGACTGAACTCGCACCTGATGCGACAGTTCCATTTGCGACAGTGCATTGGCAAGATTCATCATTACCTACACAAGCGGTTCATCAACGAACAAAGGCTGAGTTAGAAACGCAAATTCTAGCGCAAGCACCGTTAAAAAACTTGTTTTTTGCGGTTAAAATGACTGGGACTTTCAAAGTCATGCATACGCGGGCCGTCCAAACACAACAGGAACCTTATCCGAATTTGACTGCTGCAACCCGAGTGCAACCGGAGTTTGAACAAACAGACGTAACGGGCACGTTGATTGGGTATTATGCACCAGCGCTTTATCAAGGCGCAGCTGTTGCAGGCTATCACGTACACTTCTTAAACGATACGCACGACTTTGGCGGTCATATTCTAGACTATACCGTGGTCGATGCTCAAATGACGCTCCAACCGTTTGAAACGTTTGAACAGCACTTCCCAAGTGATAACGAAGCTTTTTTAAAGAGTGACTTTGACTTACAACAAGTCAATGCCGATATTGAAGAAGCAGAACACTAAACATTCAAAAAGCCCACGGAAAAATCCGTGGGCTTTTTTGTATTTTAAGCATGGTGGTTAATTGGACCGTACTTGTGGCCGACTTCAATCGGGTTAGCGATGGCGCGGTGAACAAATTGTTTAGCGGTCTTAATGGCAGCCTCAATTGTCTGTCCCTTAGCGATTTCAGCACAGATGCAAGCTGAAAGTGAATCGCCCGTCCCATTAATATGGGTGGTTTCAACGTAAGGTTCTGATAGCCAAAATTCTTGTCCATCGGCAAGGCAAACGTAGTCTGTAACGATTGATTGTCCGGCCTCGTGATGGCCTTTAATCATGACGTTTTTTGCGCCCATTGCCAATAGTGCTTGGCCAGCAGCTTGGAAATCAGCAGGTGTCTTCAGTTCAATACCAGTTAATTTTTGCGCTTCGTAGAAATTAGGCGTTAGGACAGTTGCAAGGGGCATTAATTCTGTCTTTAGTGTGTTAAAAGCATCATCTGCCAACAACAATGCTTCATGCTTGGTAATAATGACCGGATCTAACACTAGGGGACCAAAGTCATGTTTTTTCAACTGATTAGCAACGGTTAGAATGGTCTCACGGTTGGTTAACATTCCTGTTTTGCAAGCGCGAACCTGAAAGTCGGCTGCAATTGCTTCAAACTCGGCATCAATAAAGTCGGGAGACAGTGCTTGGCTAGCACGAATCCCATATGAATTTCCAGCAACACAGGCTGTCAAAATGCTCATACCATAAACATTACGGGCAAAAAAAGTATTTAAATCTGCTTGCGCACCGGCACTGCCATCAGAATCGGAACCGGCAATTGTCATGACTTGCGGAAAGCTATTTAACATTATCAACATCTCTTTTCCAGAGCGGACGGAACGTCCATCACTTAATATATCCTAATATTAGTATAAGCTTTTAGGTGTCCTTTTTTCAATCAGCAGAAGACACTAATTAAGTGAATTTCGTGTATACTATGAATTAAATAATTGTCAGGAGGGACTTATGATTCAATTAAAAATCGAACGATTATCTTATCAGGTTGATCAACAAGTGATTTTAACCGACATTAATTTAACCGTTGAAAAAGGCAGTTACTTAACGATTACAGGACCTTCTGGGGGTGGTAAGAGTACCTTGTTACGGTTAATTGCGGACTTTAACGCCGACAAGTGGCACCATTTTATTAAATGATCAGCCACTGACCCAGTTTAGTCCAAACCAGTATCGACAAAAGGTTTCGTATTGTTTTCAACAAGCAACGTTATTTGGTGAAACAATCGGGGATAATTTACGTTTTCCATACGAGATTCGTAATTTACCGGTCGATATGGCAGCAATTGAAAAAGCGTTGGCAGCGGTTGGGTTAGCCAACATGCCACTAACGAAAAAAATTACCACGTTATCGGGCGGTGAAAAGCAACGAATTGCCTTGATTCGTAATGTTTTATTTCCACCGGAAGTTTTATTACTTGATGAAATTACGACTGGTTTAGATGCCGCTAATAAGGCAATTGTATTGGCGTTTGTCCAGCACCTCAATGAGGATTGCGGGCTCACAATTATTGCCATTACCCACGATACAGAAGAATTACAACGGAAAGGGCGCCAGGTGCAAATTGTTGCTGGCGAATTGGTAAATCAAGATGAACTTAGCCGTTAATGGTCTTTCACTGACGTTTGCTGTGACATTAGTGTTTGTCGCATTAGTCATTAGCTTCCATGAAAAAATCGGTCTTGAAAAAGATATGATTATCAGTGTTTTTCGCGCAATCATTCAATTATTTATCGTTGGTTATTTACTGAAATTCATTTTTCATATTAACGATGTGTGGCTAACGTTATTGATGATGCTGATCATTATTTTTAACGCCGCAGCAAATGCCAAAAAGCGGGCGGGGAAACTACGCAACGGGTTTCCAATTTCATTTATCGCAATTTTAACAAGTACTGGGGTCACGTTAGGATTACTTGTTTTATCTGGGGCGATTAAGTTTATTCCATCGCAAATTATTCCAATTACTGGGATGATTGCTTCCAACTCGATGGTCGCCATTGGCTTGAGTTACCGCAGCTTACTGGCGGGCAACCTGTTTTGGAACAACTCGCCTTGGGAGCGACCGCTAAACAAGCATCAATTGCCATTATTCGTGAGAGTATTCGTACGGGGATGTCACCCACGATCGATTCCGCTAAAACGATGGGGCTTGTCAGCCTGCCAGGGATGATGTCGGGCCTGATTTTTGCCGGAATTGATCCAGTCAAGGCCATTATGTACCAGATATTAGTGACCTTTATGTTATTATCGGCAACGAGTCTTGGTTCAGTGATTGCGTGTTACTTAGCTTATCGATCATTTTACAATGAACGGGAACAATTGATTGATCTTTAACTGATTGCACAAAAAAACGCCCGTTCGGCGTTTTTTTAGTTATTGATGTTTTTGTTTATAGCGATAGTACAGGCCAAATGGCACTAAGTTTTCAGTGCCATTTTTAATGCGTTGTAGATTTTCGCGGTGCCGGTAGACCAGGAAAAGTAAGACCAAGGTCGCAATCGAACCGAGTAGCCAATCATGCGTGTAAAACGATAAAATCGCAATCATCAATGGACCGAGGATGCTAGCCATGCTAACCATACTTGTAATCAGGATGACACTGATAAAGATGGTACTGGCAATTACGAAGAAAAGTGGATTGTATGCCAGTAAGATGCCTGCGCTGGTTGCAACGGCTTTTCCCCCCGTAAAGTGTAAAAAGATGGAGTAAGCATGACCGACAACGGCCGCTAAGCCGACGATTAAGACCAATGCATGATTGGGGATGTGAAAAATCATCGGTAGGCTAGCAGCAAGTGTGCCTTTTAAAATATCAAGAAATAAAACGGCTGTCCCAGCGATTGGGCCGAGCACGCGATACGAGTTAGTTGTGCCGATATTATGGCTTCCAGCATCTCGGGGATCTTTGTGACAGAAAACGCGGCCGATAATAACGCCTGATGGGAACGAACCGATCAGGTACGCAAGAATAAAGATAAGACTAAGTTTCATGACAAAAACTCCTATTTGTGGCATTTGTTTCCCCTATTTTAGCATTTTGACAAGGGAAAAGGAATATTGTATGTTAGAATAGGTGAATACGAACATACATTTGTATTGGCAAGAAATTTTAAATTTTTGATTGTAAAATCATCCAAACTTGTTGATAATATACCTTATCTGTTCATTTTTAAACAAAGGAGTCATACTTGAATGCCAAATCAAAAACAAGATTATAATGATAATTCGATTCAGGTCTTAGAAGGTCTAGAAGCAGTTCGAAAACGGCCTGGCATGTACATTGGCTCAACTGACGGTCGCGGCTTGCACCATTTGGTGTACGAAATTGTCGATAACGCTGTCGATGAAGCCTTGGCTGGTTTTGGTTCAGAAATCAACGTCGTAATTGGCGCGGATAATAGTATTAGTGTCCGTGATCATGGTCGTGGGATGCCGACTGGGATGCACCAATCTGGGATTCCTACGATTGAAGTTATTTTGACAGTGCTTCACGCAGGTGGGAAATTTACCCAAAACAGTTATAAAACATCCGGCGGTTTGCATGGGGTTGGCGCGAGTGTCGTCAATGCCTTATCCGAATGGTTGACCGTCCGCGTTGTGCGTGATGGTGTTGCCTACGAAGAACGCTTTGAAAATGGGGGCCACCCGGTTGGTACCTTGAAAAAAGTTGGCAAAGCTAAAGAACCAAACGGCACGTTAATTACGTTTAAGCCAGATGGGACAATTTTTCAAACGACTACTTATAACTACAATACCTTAGCAGAACGATTACGCGAATCTGCCTTTTTACTCAAAGATGTCAAGATTACGTTGACCGATTTACGCGCTGAGCCAGCACGTGAAGATGTCTTCCATTACCCAGAAGGGATTCAATCATTTGTCGATTATTTGAACGAAGATAAAGATACGATTGGTAATAAGTTATATTTCGAAGGCACCAAAGAAGACATTGAAGTCGAATTTGCGGGTCAATATAACGATGGCTACTCCGAAAACATCATGTCATTTGTGAATAATGTCCGGACAGGTGATGGTGGGACCCATGAAGCTGGGATGAAAGCCGGCTTAACCAAAGCTTTTAACGATTACGCCCGCAAGGTAAACTTGCTCAAAGAACGGGATAAAAACATGGAAGGCTCCGACGTACGTGAAGGTCTTAGTGCCGTCTTGTCTGTCCGGATTCCAGAAGAACTCTTGCAATTTGAAGGGCAAACCAAGGGTAAGCTAGGCTCGCCACAAGCGCGGACAGCTGTCGATAGTTTGGTTTATGAACAAATGAGCTTTTTCTTACTTGAAAATGGTGAATTTGCGCAAGCCTTAGTGCGTAAATCATTAAAAGCACGCGAAGCACGTGAAGCTGCGCGTAAAGCACGTGAACAAAGTCGAAATGGTAAGAAAAAGAAGAAATCCGATGGCTTATTATCTGGGAAGCTAACACCAGCGCAATCGAAAAATGCGGCGAAGAATGAATTGTACTTGGTCGAAGGGGATTCTGCTGGGGGTTCTGCTAAGCAAGGGCGCGATCGGAAATTCCAAGCGATTTTGCCATTGCGGGGCAAAGTTTTAAATACCCAAAAAGCGAAATTACAAGAAATTCTAAAAAATGAAGAAATCAACACGATGATTTACACGATTGGGGCCGGAGTCGGGGCTGAATTCAAACTTGAAGACAGCAATTACGATAAAGTCATCATCATGACCGATGCGGATACCGATGGGGCCCATATTCAAATTTTGTTGTTAACCTTCTTCTACCGCTATATGCGGCCGTTAATTGAAGCCGGAAAAGTCTACATTGCCTTGCCACCATTGTATAAGCTCCAAAAAGGTGCTGGGGCAAAAACGAAGATTGCCTATGCTTGGACTGATGATGAATTGAAAGTCGTCGCTAAAGAAATGGGTAAAGGCTACAGTCAACAACGTTTCAAAGGGTTGGGTGAAATGAATGCTGATCAACTTTGGGATACCACAATGGATCCAACGAGTCGGACGTTAATTCGGGTGCGGATTGATGATGCAGCCTTAGCTGAACGCCGCGTCACAACGTTGATGGGCGATAAAGTTGAACCACGTCGGAAGTGGATTGAAGAAAACGTTAAGTTCACAATGGCTGAAGATGGTAGCATCTTAGATACAACGAATGGTCAACCAGCACCGACAACTTCAAGCGCTGAAGTGGATTTATTTGACCAATTAGACGAATAGAAAAGTGAGTGATTAAATTTGGCTGATGAAGCACAAAAAATTCAAGAGCTAACGCTTGAAGAAGTCATGGGCGACCGCTTTGGCCGCTATTCAAAATACATCATTCAAGAGCGGGCGTTACCAGATATTCGCGATGGGTTAAAACCCGTTCAACGGCGAATTTTATACGCAATGTCCATCGATGGGAATACTTATGATAAAGGGTTCCGGAAGTCAGCGAAGTCTGTCGGGAATGTCATGGGGAATTTCCATCCGCATGGGGATAGTTCAATTTATGAAGCGATGGTCCGGTTAAGTCAGGACTGGAAATTACGTGAACCACTGATTGAAATGCATGGGAATAATGGGTCAATGGATGGGGATCCACCAGCAGCAATGCGGTATACTGAGGCACGCTTAAGTAAGATTGCTGGTGAAATGCTCAAGGACATCGATAAAAAGACGGTTGATTTCGTTTTAAACTTCGATGATACCGCTGAAGAACCCACTGTTTTACCAGCTCGGTTCCCAAATCTCTTAGTGAATGGGGCAACTGGGATTTCAGCTGGGTACGCGACTGAAATTCCGCCACATAATTTAGGTGAAGTGACTGATGGTTTAGTCTATCTATTAGATCATCCCGATGCAACGTTGGAAAAAATGATGACCTTCATCAAAGGACCTGATTTCCCAACTGGTGGGATCTTACAAGGGGTCGATGGGATTAAGAAAGCCTATGAAACTGGTCGCGGTCGAGTTGTCGTCCGGGCAAAAACCAGCATCCAACAATTACGCGGCAATCGGGAACAAATCGTGATTAGCGAAATTCCTTATGAAGTCAACAAGGCTATGATGGTCAAGAAGATTGATGAATTACGCGTTTTAAAGAAGGTCGATGGGATTGCTGAAGTACGAGATGAAAGTGATCGGATGGGCTTATCAGTCGTTGTTGAATTGAAAAAGCAAGCGGATAGTCAAGGGATCTTGAATTATCTGTTCAAAAATACGGATCTGCAAATCACATATAACTTTAATATGGTCGCCATCTCGGATATGCAACCTAAACAGGTTGGCTTATTAGAAATCCTCCATGCCTACTTGGAACATCAAGAAGAAGTCGTGATTCGGCGGACAAAATATACCTTACAAAAGGCATTGGATCGTCAGCACATTGTCGCAGGGCTAATCAAGGCGCTCTCGATTCTAGATCAAGTGATTGCGACGATTCGTGGTAGCAAGAATAAAAAAGACGCTAAAGATAATTTAGTGGCAAGCTACGCCTTCACAGAAGCCCAAGCTGAAGCGATTGTTTCACTGCAATTATACCGGTTAACGAATACCGATGTGACTGCTTTGGAACAAGAATCAGCTGAACTTGATGCAGCGATTAAGGAATACCGGATGATTCTTGGTGATCCAAAAGCACTTGCACGGGTGATTAAGGCGCAGTTAAAAGCAATGGTCAAAACTTATCGGAGTGACCGAAAAACTGAAATTGAAGCACAAATTGAGACGCTTGAAATTGATACAAGTGTGACTGTTGTTGACGAAACCGTCATGGTTGCAGTTAGCCATGACGGCTACTTGAAACGTAGTAGTTTGCGCTCGTATCAAGCATCTGAAGGGGCCGACAGCGGTTTGAAAGACGGCGATTTTGCCATTTTACAAAAGCCACTACAAACCTTAGATCAATTGATGATGTTCACCAATTACGGACATTTAATTCAACGACCAGTTCATGAAATTGCTGATTTGAAATGGAAGGAAATGGGCGAACATATTTCGCAATCGATTGGTTTGGCGGCTGATGAAGCGATTATTGCAGCATTTGCCTTTAAGCCAAATGAACAGGCTGGCTACTTTGTGATTGGGACGGATGATGGCTATATTAAACAAACTGCCTTCTCTGACCTCTTGCCAAGTCGAACATATCGTTCTAAGGCACAAGACTTTATTAAGTTGCATGCAGATGCTCATGTGACAAACGTGAACTGGATTCCAAGTGATGAAGGGCTAGCCGTCTTTAGTGCTAGCTATAAAGGTTATGGATTGAGTTTTACCTTATCTGAAGTCTCTGTATCAGGTGCTAAGGCCAGTGGGGTCAAATTAATGGATCTCAAAGATGGGGATGTTGTCACCAGCTTTACGTTATATCATCCAGAAGATAAACATGCAGCCGTTGCCATTGTGACGCAACGGGGCGCCTTTAAACGGATGCTCTTAAGTGAGGTTGGTTTAACAAGTCGTGCGCGTCGTGGGGTCTTAATTCTCCGTGAATTGAAGAAAGAACCACATCGGGTAGCAGCAATGGTTAGTGTTGAGCAGGCAAGCGAGTTACTGATTCATACTGATCAGCAAGAAGTGATTGCAATTAACCCTTATCAACATGCAACTGCCGACCGTTATTCGAACGGTAGTTTTGTGATGGATGTTGATGAAGTTGGACAACCGGCATTTGTTCAAACGACTATTCCAGTTAAAAATGAAGACGAGTCAAAATAATAAAAAAGCAAGTCATCTATGTGATGACTTGCTTTTTTCTGTTATACATAATATGCGGATTTTTTGGTTTTGTACTATAACAGCAAAATAAGTTTTGCACAATTTAAATGGTGGGGTTATAAAAATATTTTAAGTAGATAAATAGCTATAAATCAATCTTTCAAAAGAGTTTAAGAGTTTCTAAACAATCAAAAAGAAAGGGCTTGCATAAACTATGTGATGTGTTATACTAAAATTGTGAAAACTGTGATAAACAACACTTGACTAATGGAGGTAATCCACATGGTAAAAACCGAAAAAATTAACTTAGCCGACTATTGGGACGGCTTTAACAAAGGTGACTGGCAAGATGAAATTGATATTCGTGATTTCATCCAACAAAACTTTACTGCCTATGACGGTGATGAAAGTTTCTTAGCTGGTCCAACCGAAGCAACAACAACGTTAAATGATCAACTAATGGAATTGAAGAAACAAGAACGTGAAGCAGGTGGCGTTTTAGCCGCAGACAATGATAATCCTGCAACAGTTACGTCACACGGCCCTGGTTATTTAAACAAGGATCTTGAAAAGATTGTTGGATTACAAACTGATGCCCCATTAAAACGCGCATTCATGCCATTTGGTGGGATTCGGATGGCCGAAGATGCCTTGGAAGCATACGGCTTTAAGACTGATCCAGAACAACACAAGATTTTTAACGAATACCGCAAGACACATAATCAAGGTGTTTTTGATGCTTATACACCAGACATGCGTAAAGCACGTCACTACAAGATTATTACGGGCCTTCCAGATGCCTATGCACGTGGTCGGATTATTCCTGACTTACCACGGATTGCAGTCTATGGGATTGATCGTTTAGCTGAAGAAAAAGTCCGTGACTTTAATGGTGTTGGCGACGGTGAAATGACAGACGATGTCATTCGTCTTCGTGAAGAAATCAATGAACAATATCGTGCTTTACAAGATATGAAGAAAATGGCTGCTAGCTATGGCTTTGATATTTCAAGACCTGCTAAGAATGCCCAAGAAGCAATTCAATGGATTTACTTCGGTTACTTAGCCGCTATTAAGACACAAAACGGGGCTGCGATGTCAGTTGGCCGGATTGATACAACGATGGATATCTTTATCCAACGTGATTTAGAGCGGGGCTTAATTACAGAAGCTGAAGCGCAAGAAATGGTTGACCATTTTGTCATGAAGTTACGGATGGTTCGTTTCATTCGGACAGAAGATTATAATTCATTATTCTCAGGTGATCCAATCTGGGCAACATTATCAATGTGTGGGATTGGTATGGATGGTCGTCATCATGTCACTAAGACTGCCTTCCGTGTCTTGAAGACATTGGAAAATATGGGTGCTGCTCCAGAACCTAATATCACCTTACTTTGGTCAGATCGCTTACCAGAAGGTTTCAAGTGCTATGCAACAGAAGTTTCAATTAAGAGTTCAACGATTCAATACGAAAACGATGATTTGATGCGTAATGAATGGGGGAGTGACTATTATGGGATTGCATGCTGTGTTTCTGCACAACCAATTGCAGACGGCGTTCAATATTTTGGTGCGCGTGCTAACTTGGCTAAGACAATCCTTTACGCAATTAACGGCGGGATCGATGAATTAGGCAAAGCTCAAGTCGGCCCAGCTTATCAACCAATTACAAGTGAAATCATTGATTACAAAGAATTCATGGGTAAATACGATAAGATGTTAGATTGGTTAGCAGACGTTTACGTTAATGCTTTAAACACCATCCACTACATGCATGATAAGTATTACTATGAATCAGCACAATTGGCATTGAAGAATAGTCGTTTAGACCGGACATTTGCGACTGGTATTTCTGGTCTATCACATGCGGTTGATTCAATCTCAGCAATTAAATACGGCCAAGTTAAAGTTATCCGTGATGAAGACGGTATGGCAGTCGATTTCGAAGCGCAAAATCCAGACTATCCACGTTATGGGAACAATGACGACCGCGCTGACGATATCGCTAAATGGTTAGTGAAGACTTTCTATACGAAGATGAATACGCATCACTTATATCGTGGCTCAAAATTATCAACATCTGTTTTAACAATCACATCAAATGTTGTGTATGGTAAGAATACTGGGACAACACCAAATGGTCGTCAAGCTGGCGAACCATTCTCACCAGGTGCTAACCCAGCATACGGTGCTGAAAAGAACGGTGCTTTAGCATCATTACTTTCAACTGCGAAGATTCCATACCGTTATGCAACTGATGGGATTTCAAATACGTTTGGTGTCACACCAAATACATTAGGGCATGATGATGAAGCACGTAAAGACGCGCTTGTGAACATGGTCGATGGTTACATGATTAATCAAGGGATGCATTTAAATATCAACGTCTTCAATAAGCAAACCTTAATGGATGCACAACAACATCCAGAAGAATACCCAACATTAACGGTTCGGGTTTCAGGTTATTGTGTCTACTTCGCTGATTTAACGAAGGAACAACAAGACGACGTTATCTCAAGAACGTTCTTTGACGAAATGTAATCTAACGAAAGTGGATAGCAATATCCACTTTCTGGTAAGGTCGTTAACGCGAATTAACGACTTTACCAGAAAGCATAGCTTTTCTTTTAAGAGGTGAAAGTGAAATGGCAATTAAATTTACAACACGGTTATCAACTGAAAATGTTGTTCCAGAAACCCCGATAACACCAGAGGTGCCAATTGGATATGTTCATTCGATTGAAACATTTGGTTCAGTGGATGGTCCCGGAATTCGGTTTGTCGCCTTTTTACAAGGCTGTCGCATGCGTTGCGAATTCTGTCATAATCCAGATACGTGGAATATTGGTAGCGGAGAAGCTTATACCGCAGACGAATTAATCGCAAAGGCACTGCCATATAAGGCCTTCTGGGGTAAAGATGGCGGAATTACCTGTAGCGGTGGTGAATCCTTAATTCAAATTGATTTTTTAATTGATTTATTTAAAAAGTGTAAGGCACAAAGGATTAATACCTGTTTGGATACTTGTGGGCAGCCGTTTACGTATAAAGAACCCTTCTTTAGTAAATTCAAAGAATTGATGAAATATACCGATCTTTCAATGGTCGATATTAAGCATATTGATCCAGCGGGGCACAAAAAGTTAACCGGCTTTTCTAACGAACATATTTTGGAAATGATTGAATATATGTCAAATCATGGTCATCATATGTGGATTCGGCACGTCTTGATTCCAGAACGGACGGATTACGATGAGTATCTCACTCGTCTAGGGGATTATATTCAAACGTTAAACAATGTTGACCGAGTCGAAGTGTTGCCCTACCATACGATGGGAATCGTGAAATACGAAAAGATGGGGATTAAATATCCGTTAGCGGGGATTGAACCACCGACCCACGATCGCGTTGTCAATGCGGAGCGTCTATTGCATACAGCAGACTATCCAAAGCAGCAACGCTAACATAAGAAAATTTTAAGCCTTTAATAAGAATGAGCAACGAAAGGGGTTGCTCTTTTTTTATATCTTTATTATTATAATGATAGGCGTAAACTAAAGAACGGAGATTTGAAAATGAAAACAAGACAAGAAAATATCTTCTCCTCTAAAACATTAACCTATTTCCTACAGTTAGCGGAAACGATGAATTATACCCAAGCGGCACAACTACTCGGTATCACGCAACCTGCTTTAACCCAACAGATTAAAAAATTAGAACGGATAGTCGGCGCGCCTTTATTTTATTCAGTCGGCAAGAAGTTACATATTTCGGATGCTGGTCGGACGATGTTGGATGCTACCCATCAGATTCATGATTTATTAAATACTGCGACGGATAAAATTCAAAGTTCAACGAGTGCGACGCGCGGTAAGATTAATATTGGGATTTTAGCATCGATGGAAATCAGTGTTATCCAATCCTTCTTAATTCAATACTATAAACAATTTCCTGACATCGAAGTCAGCATGCACTTATTGACTCGGAAAGAAATCTGGGACCGACTTGAAAATAATAAAATTGATATTGCCATTATGTATTTGCCAGATGACAGCATTAAGAACTGGAAACCTTATAAGTCACATAAGATTGTGGAAGAACGCTTACTCTTTATCAGCCAAGATCCTGCTTTAAAGACGCGTAAGAAGATCCGTTTTAAAGATACATTAGATAATAAATGGGTGACATACCCAGATGAATACTATTTAAATCAATTCATCAGTGAAGCCTATAAGAATCAATTGGTTGATCGTCCAGTGAGTGCGGCTCAATTCACATCACCATTTGAAATCTTGCGTTTTGCTGAAGCAACTGAATTAAGTACAGCTTTACCAAAGAGTTTTTATGAAGCACATAATTTGGGACTTAAGGGAAACGCGGTTCAATTTGATCCGGCCATTCAGTTCGAATTAGCTTTTGTCTTCCGCAAGGAAAAGGAAGATATTCCACGGATTAATAGCTTTTTCCGTGAATTCGACCATTATTTAGAAGAAAAAGATTATTTAACACGGATTAGAGAGCAAAACCGTAGAATCGTCTAATATTTTTGGTATAATTAGGATGTTATTTTTTTAAAAGGAAGGTCTGTATAAATATGAGTAAAGAATTAGTATTCGGTCACCAAAACCCAGATACAGACGCAATTGTTGCGGCAATGGCGTTTGCTTATCTTCAACAACAACTAGGAAACAACGTAGAAGCCGTTGCGCTAGGTGAACCTAATGAAGAAACAAGCTATGCATTGCGTCATTTTGCAGCAGCAACCCCTCGCATCATTAAAGAAGCAAGCAGTGAAGTTGACAGTGTGATGTTGGTTGATCATAACGAAAGCCAACAAAGTGTTGCCGATATCAAAGATTTAACAGTGACGCACGTTGTTGATCATCATCGAATTGCAAACTTCGAAACAGTCAGCCCATTATTCTACCGCGCTGAACCAGTTGGCTGTACCAGCACAATTTTATTATCAATGTTCAACGAAAACAAAGTTGAAATTCCAGCTCAATTAGCTGGTTTAATGATGAGTGCTATCATTTCAGATACGTTGTTGATGAAATCACCTACAACAACTGAAAAAGATCGGATTGCGATTAAGACATTGGCTGAAATTGCTGATATTGATTTCGAATCATATGGTCTTGAAATGTTAAAAGCGGGCACTAACTTAGATGATAAGAGCGAAGCTGAATTAATTGAAGCGGATGCTAAAACATTCGATATGGCTGGTAAAAAAGTGCGTATCGATCAAGTGAATACAGTTGATATCGAAGCGGTCTTCAAACGCCAAGCTGCTTTTGAAGCTGCTATCGAAGCAGACAATAAAGCTAATGGTTACGACTTATTCGTACTTTTGATTACTGACATCTTAAACAGTAACTCAGAAGCGCTTGTTATCGGTGAACCAGCAGAAGCCTTTGAAAAAGCATTCAACGTAAAATTGAACAACCATCGTGCACAATTAGCCGGTGTTGTTTCACGTAAGAAACAAGTGGTTCCACAATTAACAGAAGCATTTTAATAACGATTAATAATAAAGTCCTTCGGGGCTTTATTTTTTTATTAGGAGGATAGGTAAATGACCGAGGAAAGCATTGATGCAATTCAAGTGATTGAAGCGACCATTCGAAATTGCCAAAAGAGTCAGCTGAAGTTTGTAGCGGGTTCGGCTCAATTTACTTTATTAAAAAATAGGCTTTACGCATTAGAAGTTGGTCGTGATTTATTGAACGGGCACACAGACATAACAGTCGAACCCTTAGTCGAGGCACAAGCCCCGATTGAATCGATTATTCATAAAACTGAAAAAGCACTCTCTAATCAAAAAAAAACATCACCCGTGATAAAACGAATGACTCTATTATTAGCAGCGATGACTGCCGTGCAGACTGCTATTATAAACCAACTATCTGCAAAAAAGCCCCCTCATTAATTTGGGGGGCTTTTTTTGTGTGCCATCAGATTGGAATTATTCTAATCTAACTAAAAATGTGTTATAATGTAAATGAATTCACAAGAAGGAGCGATTGACGATGAAACATACCATCAAGTTTGCCTTAACAATTAGTGTGGGTGTGATTGCGCTATGCTTGGCGTTTTTGCTACATGAGCCATTGTGGGCACAGATTTTAGTGAGTTTAGCGGGGAGCTTAGTAGCGCTCTCGATGTTTATTGAGATGATTAAAACGCTAAAATCTGGTCAATACGGGGTGGATCTATTAGCGATTACCGCTATTATTGCGACGTTAGCGGTCGGTGAATATTGGGCGGCATTAATGGTCTTGGTCATGTTAACTGGTGGCGACTCATTGGAAGACTATGCAGCGCATAAAGCAGGCCGTGAGTTAAAGACATTACTTGATAATTCTCCGCAAACAGCGCATCGCCTTGTTAATGATGCGGTCGAAGATGTTTCAGTCGATAAGCTTCAAGTTGGTGATCAAGTGATTATTAAACCTGGCGAATTGGTCCCTGTTGATGGGCATATTATTGCAGGAAGTGCTTTATTCGATGAATCATCGTTAACGGGTGAATCACGCCCCGTTGAAAAAGCACTAAATGATGAGCTCATGTCAGGCTCTGTGAACGGCGATACGTCGGTTACCATGCAAGTTGACCAATTAGCCGTTAATAGCCAATATCAAGCAATTGTACGGCTTGTAGAGACCTCTGCGGCACAACCAGCGCATTTTGTGCGCTTAGCTGATCGATATGCCGTGCCATTTACATTAGTTGCGTATGTGATTGCTGGAGTAGCTTGGTGGTTATCTAAGGATCCAGTACGGTTTGCAGAAGTGCTTGTCGTGGCTTCGCCGTGCCCATTAATATTGGCAGCGCCTATCGCGTTAATCTCAGGGATGAGTCGTGCTAGTCGAAACGGGATTATTGTCAAGGCTGGCACAACAATTGAAAAATTAGCGTCTGCTAAATCAGCAGCGTTTGATAAAACTGGAACAATTACGAATGGTCAATTGACGGTTGACCAAGTTGTGCCAGTGATTGGTATCGCACCAACCGATTTATTGCAATTGGCGGCTAGTGCGGAGCAAGAATCTTCGCATATTTTAGCACGGTCACTTGTTAAAGCGGCACAGGTAGAACAATTACAACCAATTGAAACATTAAAAGAAGCAACGGGCGCTGGGGTAGTTGCGACGCTGTCGTCTGGACAAACGGTTCGTGTTGGGAAACATCAATTCGTGACGCCAGATGCGCAACAGCCTCTGCAAGAACAAACCACTGTTTACGTTGCGATCAATGATCAATATGCGGGGTACATTACGTTTATCGATCATTTACGACCAGAAGCACCGGCCACGATGCAGACGCTCCATCAACTGGGGATTACGCGTTTGATGATGTTGACAGGCGATCAAGCGACAACTGCGCACCAGATTGCGGAACAAGTCGGAATTGATGACGTCCATGCAGGCTGTCTGCCAGTCGATAAGATTCATTTAATTGAACAAGTACCGCAAGACCAACGCCCACTAATTATGGTTGGTGATGGGGTCAACGATGCACCGTCACTGGCAAGTGCTGATGTCGGGATTGCGATGGGGGCCCATGGCGCAACAGCCGCAAGTGAATCAGCGGATGTGGTGATTCTAAAAGATGATTTAGGACGGGTTAGTCGTGCCGTTCAAATCGCGCGTGACACGATGCGCGTTGCTCGCCAGGCGGTTTTGATTGGGATTGCAATCTGTATTGGGTTAATGTTGATTGCCAGCACCGGGATTGTTCCAGCATTAGTGGGGGCTTTATTCCAAGAGGTTGTCGATACAGTTTCAATCTTATATGCATTACGAGCTAGAACGGATCGTTAAGGGAATTAAAAAGAGCCGTATTAACACCATTCAAGTGTTAATACGGCTCTTTTTTTGTTTATTTTTCAGATTGTACGTGTAAAACCATGTCTTTTGGTAAATATAACTTAGGCACCATGGCTAAACAAATACATAGAACGATGCCGGTTAGAATGAAGCTAGCGATAAAGCTGCCACCGTTAACAGTGAGAGAGTATAGCCAAGCATTCATACCTTTGGGAGCGTATGAGCCCCAATAAACGGCACCGGCTAAGAAGTGGCAGAAGTATTTTGCAAAAGTACCAACAAATGCGGCCATCCATAAAAGGGTCATCGTTTTGACTTTTGTATGATTTTGAATACTTGCTTGAATAGGTCGTTGTAAGATACCTGCTAAACCAACAACCATGAAGGCAATGGTAAATTCTAGCAATCCTTGCCATACGTTCAAGACACTACCGTTTCCTAATCCACGTAAGATTAAGTCTAGTAGACCCCAGATTAAGCCGGAGACCATTCCAGGAATGGCACCACGGCGTAAACTGTAGATTACAATAGGGATAATCCCAAAGGAGACTTCGATTGCGGAAGGCCCCACTGTATGGGGGATGTATTCCAATGCCACGGCAAATGCCGAGATGATTGCCCCTTCAATTTGAATCAATAGACGCTGATGTTGCATAAAAATAACCCCTTTTCTTGTTCAACCAACACAAAAAAGGAGTTATCATTTCAACTCCATCACAATTCCTACGCTTGTCTTAACAAACAGGTTCGAAGGGTCTGATTAAAATCACTCTCAGCCAATGGCTCCCCTTTGCGATGGTTAACATTTAATTTTTAGGAACGCTTTCAGTATACTCGATAGCTGGTATAAGTCAAGCAATGTGTAAATCGACGAATTGATGTAAACCAAATGACTGTTAGAACGACATTGATAATCGTTGCCAAGAAGAGCACTAATAGTGGCTATTCAAGCTGGTCCATTGCCGAGCGTTGTTCATCAGCAACGACGTGCGTATATAAGTGAGTAGCTTGCGTGGTCGTTTGGCCTAGTTGGGTCGCAACAATTGTTTCACTATGAGTTGCCGCCATGAGATCAGTGGCAAGTGTATGGCGGAACTTGTGTGGTGTGAGACGCACGCCAAATGCTTCAGAATACTTCGCGACTAACTTTTCAATGGCATAGTTGCTCATACGCTTGGCGCTGCCACGATAGCGACTGACAAATAAGGCTTGTTCATTATCTTCTTTTAGATAGCGTGATTTACGAATCTGGCAGTAATCCCTTAAAAAAGGTAAACTCCACGGAGCAATTGGGACAGTATCTTGCTGTCCGCCTTTACGGATCACGGTAATTGTAAGTTGTTCAAGATTCAAATCGTTGATGTTGGCTTGGGCCAACTCTGATAGTCGGATGCCCGTTGCCAGCGCCAGTACACAGATGGCAATATCGCGTTCGCAATTTTGCTTGTATGATGCCAGTTGGCGATTAGAAAGCAAGTTAGGGTAATCAACTTGCATGAAGGTGATGAAGTCGTGTTTCTTTTCACCGGTCAGCAGTTGTTTGCTGATGTGTCGTGAACGTGTCGCCATTGTTTCTGAAGCTTTAAGTAGTTTCACCTTCTTCATGACGTTTCGGTAAAAATAAGGCTCACCATCAGCTTGTTCGGCTTCAATGGTTAAGAAGTACCAGAGCGCATTTAATGCGTTAATCGAGCGGTTAACGGCTTGAAAGGAGAGCTTATGGTTATTTTGTTTACGCTTATTCATTAGAAAAATCTTGTAGAGCTCAATATCTTCGAGTTTCATTTTTTCGAGTGCGGTCAGTGGCATCTGGTCGATAGAGGGGACCGCGACGATCTGTTCATCAACTAACCAGGTGAAAAAGCGAACGTATTCTTGTAAGTATTGATAGAGCGTTGCAGAAGAGTAGGCGTTTGCCTGGCGGTTAATGTAGAATTTACGAATGTAATCCGGAAGATTGGCGAGTTGCTTTTCGCAGAGTTCTAAGTAACGTTGTTGATCCATGATGGAAGACTCCTTAATTAGCAGTTTAAAGATAGTTTAGCAAAAATGAGGTGAGAATACTACAAGTGTTGTTAAAACCATAATTTTAACAACACTTGTATTGCAAACCGTTCCGCAAACTGATGATCAGATGGTCTTATTCGACTATCTGCATAGCAACCTAAAGATCCTTATTCCGTTTAAAAGCTGGTATATCAACGTTTAAGGCCTTTTTTAACGATTTGATATGTGAGTTTTAAGGCTAAGATGTGTTAATATGCGTATTTACCAATTAAAATCTGGCATAATCGTCAGATTAATCACGGATTTGTGCCTGAGCTTAGATGAATTCTGCATTTAAAGTTAAGTTTGGCGATATCGGTTGGCCAGTCAGTTTGATTCATCATATTGGCGTTGAGTAACTTGTAATAGTTTATGAATCGTGCAGTGTAAAAAACAAACGCGTTAAGTGCGGTTCATCAAATCAATTGAATGATGTTGGATAATAAGTGGTTATTTTAGCGCTCTTTCAAGGGATAAGCGTTTCTTCGCATAATATATATTATGTAAACTAAAATAGATTTAAAAAATTAACTAAGCCTACCCACTCGTCACCAGCGTTTAAGCGCAGCAAAAAAGCGCCATATTAAAATGACGCTTCTGTAATTAGTGATTTAAAAACTGAGCCAACAAAGCTGCAAAGTCATTTGGATTTTGGAATAACGCCATATGACCAGCATCTGGGTAAAGTTTTAATTGGGAATTTAAAATCCGTTCATGTAATTCATATGAACCATTAACAGGTACCATTCGATCGTGATCGCCGTTGACAATCAATGTTGGTTGGTTAATTTGTGCCAGGTTTGCCGGTTGATCGTGCGCATACTGTTTAATTGCTATTAATTGACGACGATAAGCGGCTAACGTAATGGCTTTATCTTCAACAATTTCACGCTGTTTTAACCGGTTAATGAACGCTTTACCAGCCTGTTTGCCTTGGGGCGTTCTGGTGAAGAAGAGGTATTCCTTAACGTCTCTATGCGTTAAGAAGGACCGAATTAAGTCAAAAGTTGTTATGCGCCCCACTTTGGCGATTTCTGAGTCACCCTGGGGACCTGTTCCGACTAAAATTAAGTGATTAACGCTTGAGGGGTATTTTAAAGTAAAGGCCTGTGCAACAAAACCACCCATCGATAATCCAAGTAAATCGAATTGAGTGAGCTGCATAGCTGTTATAAAAGCATAACAATCAGCTACCATTTGCTCAATCGTCGTGGGGACTTTGCCATCCGAGAAACCAACACCACGATTATTAAAGACAATCACGCGTCGTTGCTGACTGATCAGGTCAATTAATGCAGGGTCCCAGTTATCTAAAGTGGCTGATAAGTGATTCAATAAAACAAGTGGTAAGCCGCGACCGGTACCCACTTCGCGGTAAGCAAACCGTTGGCCTTGTTGATCTTGAATAAATTGGTTGGGGGTTGTTAGATAAGTCATCTTGATTAGCCCGCTTGAACCTTAATCACCACTTTACCAGTTGGATGGCCGTGAGCAACAAGTTCTAGTGCCTCTTTAACGTGTGCTAAATCGAATTGATGCGGATCGATGGCTGGTACAATCGCTTGTTGTTCAACAATTTCAGTGATTTTTTTGAGTTGGGCACCATCTGAACGAACGAAAATAAAGCGATATTCAACGCCCGCTTTTTTAGCGAGGCGATCCCATTTCCGCCCGGCCAACGAGAATAAGAGTTGCTTCCAAAATGGTAATTGCAATTGTTTAGCGAATTGTTTGTTTGGACCGGCAATCAAGCTTAAAATCCGCCCGCCCGGCTTCATAATCGCCATTTCACGTTCAATATCTGCTCCACCACGTGTATCAATCACGTAATCGATTTGATCTAAAACTTCCCAGTAATCGGTTGTTTTGTAATCGATATATTGGTCAGCACCCAAATTCAAAATGTGATCTCGCGCGGCTACATTGCCTGAAACAATCACGGTTAAGCCTAGTGATTTTGCGATTGGGACGGCTATTTGACCGAAACCGCCTGAACCACCAGGGATAAACAGCGTTCGGTTCGGTTGGGCTGCCAATTCCTCAAATAGCCCCTGATAAGCCGTTAAGCCAGTCAGTGGGATTGCAACGGCTTCACGTAGCGATAAATCCTTTGGCGTGTACCAGATTGCATCGGTGGTAACCGCGACATATTCAGCAAAGCCACCGATTTTAGCCAATGGTAAACGCGCATAGACTTGATCCCCGACTTTGAAATCAGTGACGTCTGTTCCAATCGCTGTGATTTCACCGGCAATTTCATTGCCTAAAGTCAGTGGTAAAGCATAGTTTTGCATTAATTTAGTATCGCCGCGGATATTCATTGGATCCAATGGATTCACCGCTGCATAGGCGACTTTGACGAGTACTTCATTGGCTAGCGGTTGTGGGCGATCAATTTCTTGAATCGTGACAGCTAGTGTTTGATTATATTTTTTAATTTGAGCTGCTTTCATATTAGAAAACCTCTTTCCACGGGAGTGTTTGTAGGGTTTGTTGCACAATTGCTGTTAGCGTAGTTGAATCTGGGTTCACTTTAGCCATGACCCGGATACCAATGAGCGCACTTTGAAGCGATGCAGCTAAAAGATCAATTGCAACAGACGGTTCTAGTTCGGCCTGGCCGGCAATCAGTAATGCCTGCAACAGTGCTTTTTCTTGGGTTAAATAATGCTGAATCAGCGTTTGGATGTCTGGTTCTAATGAATTTAACGTTGCCGCGGTATTCACCACTAAGCAGCCGGCTGGTTGGTTATCCGGATGGTCAATAAATATTTCAAAAATGGCTGTTAAGCGCGACCTTAAATCGGTATGCGTTGCCAGTACTTGCTCGAAACGCTCGTTAATTTGGTCACGATAATGTGCTAGTACTTGGATAAACAGTTCATGTTTATCGCCGAATGTATCGTAAATACTGCGCCGGTGAATCCCCATTGCATCAACTAGGTTTTGCATTGAGGTATTCTCATAGCCTTGTTGCCAAAAGACAAGCATGGCTTTGTCTAAGACAACCGGTGCTTCAAATGTTTTTGTCCGCATCTGGATGCTCCTCTCTTATTAGAACGTTCATTCTAATATAAACGATTCTTTGAAATAACGCAACTAGATTTTGCGCAATTTTAAGGGGCAATAAAAAAGAACGCCTCGAATGAGACGTTCTTGTCAGCTGTTATTTTGTCCGATAGAAAATACCAAACGCCCCTAGGCCAACGTGACTCATAATGACCGGGCTGGTTAGTGCGACTGTATAAGGCACATGGGGCTGTGTTTCTTCAAGCGTTGCTTGGATCTTAGCGGATAGTTCATCCGTGATTCCGACGTGTGAGATGCCGATTTCCGCAACGTCTTGGGTGGCTAAGTATTCACGGATATTGTTGATTTCTTTTGTAAAAGCTTTTAGTCCCCGCCCCTTTGCGACGACTTCTAATTCCGTATCTGTTAAGCGCACAATTACCTTGAGTTTAATGATTTTCGTTAATAGCCCGGCCATTCTACTAATTCGACCACCGCGTTGAAGCGCGTCAAGTGAATCTAAAAAGACGTAGGTTTCGGTTTTACGACGGATGTCATCGAGATGCGCGATAATATCATCAAGAGGCTTCCCTGCTTCAACGTCTTGGGCGGCAGCAACCACTTGATAAGCAAGTCCACGGTCGATTGCTTTACTATCAATCACGTGTACGTCACTTGTTGATTGGTGGGCTGCTGTGTGTGCCCCTTCGATTGTGCCACTTAACAAGCCGGTACAATGAATCGATAGAATCGTACTACCATCAGCCCCTAATTGATCATATAAATCGACGAAACTGCCGACAGTTGGCTGACTTGTTGTTGGAAAATCGGTCGTTGCATTTTGTAAGCGACTTAAAAATTCAGCGCGGGTAATGGTTTGTCCATCAATGAAAGACTCATTTCCTTGTTGAATCGTTAAGGGGACGATGTGAATGTCATATTTGGCGCGTTCGTCTGCTGTCAGTTGAATCGATGAGTCCGTTACAATTTTAATTGTCATATGAGTTGTACTCCTTCAAGTTAAATGTTGAGATAAATTGAAAAAAACATCAGGGTCGTTCCGAGCATTACGAAAAAGTGCCAAATCAAATGTAAGCCAGGAATTTTAGGAAAACTATAAATTAGAGCGCCAACGGTAAAGACTACGCCACCACTGACTAACAGCCAAAAACCAACTGGACTGAGGTTGACATAAAGGGTCTTACCAGCTAATAAACATAACCACCCCATCACAACGTAAATCGTTGTTTCAATCTTTTGGTACCGACCGTGGCTCAAAATGTGCGTTATAATACCGGCAATCGCTAGTGTCCAGATTGCAATCAGTAAGCTAATTCCTGTTGCATGGCTAATAAAAATCAAACAATATGGCGTGTAGGTACCAGCAATCAGCAAGAAAATATTGCTATGGTCGAATATTTGAAACACGCGCTTGGCCTTGGTAAATGCTAAGCAGTGAAATAAAGTCGAAGCGAGATACAGTAGCAGTAATGTGGCGCCATACACTGCTAGACTAGCAATCGCGACTGGTGAGAGTGTTTTATGAATGCTTTTGACCAGGAGCATGATGACTAACGTTAAACTACCGAAAAAACCAATCCCGTGGGTAATGGCATTCCATATTTCATAAATCAGTTGTTGTCGTTTAATCGTGGAAAGTTGCATGGTTCTCGCCTCTTTTTCTCTATTTGCCGAGTATTATAGCGCGAATGTAGATTATAAGTCAATAGATAATAGAATTCGATTCTATGTTAGTGACAAATGATAATTGCTATGGCATAATAAATATACTATCAACAGATTGGTGGCGTTAATCAGTATGCAATCACAAGAATTTGAAAAATGGTTGGGTGACTTTCAACAATTGCGGTTACCATTATGGTCTGAATTTCCAGATTTAGACCTCTATATGGACCAAGTCATTAGTGAGGTCAATAAACGACTGAGTCCTTTGTTGGACGTTAAAATAACGAAAACAATGATTAATAGCTATGTCAAAATGGCGATTATTGAACGACCGGAAAAGAAACGCTATAATCGGGATCATTTAGCCGAATTGATTGTGGTCAGCATTATGAAATTAGTCTTCCCGCTCGATGTCATTAAACAAGGGATTTCGCAATCGTTGGCAAACGACACCGCTGGTAAGGCATATGATCAGTTTGTGCGGTTATTTAATGCCGAAATTGCGAATATTAACGCGCAATCAACGGTTAATGAATTCAATTTAAACGAGGAACCGCTCAACATTGTTCAAAAAGTAGCCGTTAAATCCGTTATTTATAAGCTAATTGGGACGAAGTTGGTTACCTTAGAAGAACCCGTTTCTATCTTATAAGTCACAAAAAAAGCCTGTCGAATTGTTCGACAGGCTTTTAAATTAGGCTTTATCAAAATCTTTAATCCAAGCAAGTGCAATGGCTTTTTCACCAAGATGGGTCCCGATAACTGGGCCAAAGTAGCTGATATCAATTGGTAAGTCTGGATAGTTTGCTTGAAGCTTATCACGCCATGCAATCGCTGCTGGTTCATCGTTAGCGTGAATGATTAGTGCGCGTAATGGATAGTCAACACGTTCGGCTGTTTCAGCAAAAATTTGTTCAGCGCGGGCGTAAGCCTTCTTCAATGAACGAACCTTCTCAAATGCCGTAATTTTGTTAGTGTCAGCGTCAAACGTTAAAAGCGGTTTAATCTTCAACATGCTACCAATAAAAGCAGATGCGTTTGATAAACGACCACCACGCACTAAGTTTTGTAAGTCGTTAACAATGAAACATTCATCCATTGTGCTTTTTAGATCGTCAAGGCGTGCGATAATCTGGTCGACGGTCACTTCTGGGTCGCGTGCCATTCTGGCCGCTTCCATCGCTAAGTAGCCCATTAACATCACAGTAATCCCTGAATCGTATGGGACAACCTGGATGTTATCGATGGTGCTTGCCGCATTTTTCAATGTCGTGACAAACCCAGAGATGGTACTAGCAAGGTGGATGCTGATGACAGCATCATACCCTTCGTTGCCGAGGTCTTCGTATAGTTTTAACATTTCACCCAGTGGTGGTTGTGATGTACTGGGGAATGTTTCGGATGTTTTTAATTTTTGATAGAACTCTTCAGTGGTTATATCAACGCCTTCATCATAGACCTGGCCATCAAGGATAACCGGAATAGGTACGACGAAGAGATGATGGTCTTTCACTTGCTGTTCTGTGAGATAAGCGGTACTATCAGTGACTACAGCAATTTTCATGGTGACACCTACTTTTTTATTATTCGGTAATAACTATATCATAAATGGTAGGTTAATTCCCCTAAAAATGCCGATTTTCCGAAAAATGTATAGGGCGTCTCATTTTAATGGTCGATTAAAGCTTTGATAATAACGGTTCAGTAGGATTTTTAAAAGTTGCTGTTCATCGGTACTCCAGTTTTGTTGAATGTGATTTTCAAGTTCAGTTTGAAGTTGTTGCAACGTACTTAATGCCGTTTTGGCGGTCGGTGTTAATGCGTAAACGCGTTGGCGCGGATCAGCCCCGGTCACTTTTGTTAACAGCCCTTCTTGAGCCATCGTATTTAACTGCCGACTGAGTGTCGATGCATCGAGTTTGGTTAACGTAGTTAATTCTGCGTGCGAAATGCGTTCTTGATCGGGTTCAATGGCCATTAGAATATTGACTTGGGCTAACTTCAAGTCGAGTCGTAGCGCCCAGTGTTTCTTTTGTTCTTGATACAATAGATTCAGTTGATTAAACGTTGCTAAGGTTGAGCGCACGGTAAATCCCCCTTTAATTGTATAAAGCAATTTGATAATTGTATTATACAATAGTCGTATTAGCGATTGCAAACAACTAATTTCTTTGAGGTTCCACTGCAAAACCGTTACAATAAGTAAGACAATTCAATTATAGAGAGTGTGAGCAATAATGACCTTTGATGGTTTAATGACCCACGCCGTTGTAAATGAGCTAAATACAACTTTAGCAGACGGCAAAATTACGAAAATTCAACAACCTTATCCAAACGAAGTAATCTTAACGATTCGGGCAAATCGTAAGACCTATCCCCTTCTCCTATCAGCCCACCCATCTTATGCGCGAGTGCAAGTGACGCGGGTGCCTTATGCAAACCCCGCAACGCCACCGAACTTCGCGATGTCTTTACGGAAGTATTTAGATGGCGCCATTTTAGAAAACATCAAGCAAATTGAAAGTGATCGGATTCTAAGATTCACATTTAAATCACGGAATGAACTGGGGGACTTACAACAACTATGCTTAATCGTTGAATTGATGGGCCGCCATAGTAATGTGATTTTGATTAATCAAGCGACCAATAAGATTCTCGATTTAATCCGGCACGTCGGTGTTTCGCAAAACCGTTATCGGTTCTTAATGCCTGGTGCCGATTATGTTAGTCCACCGGCTGCAACCGGGGTTGATGGTTTTACGACTGATTTAAAGACGCTTGATTGGTTAAGTTATTATAACGAAGCTGCTGATGAACAAGTCAAATGGTTACAACAACACTTCCAAGGGATGAGTCGTGAAAGTGCCGTTGAACTACAAACCCGTTTAATGGATCATGACAATTATTTGGCGGTTGTGACTGATTTCTTCAAGCAATTCGACCAAGTGACACCAACGTTAACAGTTGGTGAAAAGAAGTCGTGGTTCACGGCCTTCCCTTATGAGAGCCTGACAGGGACACTGAGCCATTTTGACACGTTGAGTGAGCTGTTAGACCAATATTACTTACACAAGGCGCAGCGTGACCGAGTGCAGCAACAAGGTGGTGCGCTCATCCACTTCATCCGCAACGAGATTCAAAAGGATGAAAAGAAACTGAAAAAACTACAAAAAACGTTAAAAGCAGCCGACAGTGCTGATGATTACCGGATTAAGGGCGAAATTTTGACCACCTATTTGCGGGAAGTCGAACGTGGCATGACTGAAGTCACGTTGCCCAATTTCTACGACAATAACGAACCGCTTAAGATTACCTTGTCGAACCAGATTAGCCCTTCAAAAAATGCGCAGAAGTATTTCTCGAAATATCAGAAGCTCCGGAATTCAATTGCCTACGTCAATGAACAAATGGCAAAGACCGAAGCAGAACTTGCCTACTTCAACACGATTATGGCGCAAATTGAAATTGCTGAACCCAAAGATTTAGAGGATATCAAAGCTGAATTACAGGCTGAAGGTTATTTAAAGGCTAAGAAAACCGGTGCCAAGAAGCAGAAACGTTACAAGATTAGTGAACCTGAAGTTTTCTATGCGAGTGATGGCACCCGGATTTTCGTTGGCAAGAATAACTATCAAAATGATCAATTAACCTTGAAAAAAGCCCATAAAACTGATATCTGGTTGCATGTGAAGAACATTCCCGGGTCTCATGTGATTATTGATAGCCCAGATCCATCAGAAGATACGCTTCAAGAAGCCGGCAACTTAGCGGCCTACTTCTCGAAGGCGCGCTTATCAGCGGCCGTGCCAGTTGATTATATTCAGGTTAAGAAGATTAAAAAACCGAACGGTGCGCGACCAGGATTTGTGATTTACGAAGGGCAACAAACACTTTATACGACACCAGACGAGCAACTCGTTCAAAAGCTACGTAACAAACCTGTGCAAGACTAATAAAAAGCGTTACTCCAAAGTGAATTGGGGTAACGCTTCTTTGATTGGTGCGGCTGATGGCACACGCTAAACGTGTTCTGCAAGCCATTACTTTCCGGTTAACACGCTATTCTAATGGGCGTCTGACCATGCTTGTGGGTCTTGGCGCCATTCATTGAGTGATGTGGCTTGTTCTGGAGTTAAGTTATCAGCGGCTTCTTCGACCGCTAATAAGGCGGAGAAATTCGATAAGGTCGTTAGTGGTAAGTTAGCAGTTGCGAAATTCTGTTGGCCGGCTGCCAGTTCGTATGAAAAGATGCCAAAAATACCAAGGACTTCTGCGCCCTCTTTTTGAGCGGCGGCCGCTGCTTGTAAGACACTCCCGCCGGTTGAAATTAAATCGTCAATGAGGACTAATTTTTGACCGGCTTTAAACGGTCCTTCGATTTGACGGCCTTGACCGTGATCTTTCGGTTTCGACCGAATGTAAACCATCGGTAAGTCGAGTTCGGCTGCGACCCATGCAGCATGGGGAATCCCCGCGGTTGCTGTTCCGCCGATGACTTCAACGTCTGGGAATTGCGCTTTGATTGCCGCAGCTAAGTTGCTGGCAATGAGCTTGCGGACTTTTGGATAACCAATCGTTAAACGGTTATCGCAATAGATGGGACTTCTTAGCCCACTCGCCCAAGTAAAAGGGTTGTTAGGACTGAGACTGACGGCATGAACATCGATTAAGGCTTGTGCGACTTGGTGTGCAATTGTTGTCATTTGAAAGACTCCCATTCTGATTTGATAGCTTGGTAAGCTTGATATGGATTTGTAGCTTGCGTAATTGGGCGCCCAACGACAATCGCCGAGCTCTCAGCTTGTGCGGCTTCGTGTGGTGTTACAGCCCGTTTTTGATCATTGGTTTGGCTTGTTGCTGGCCGAATCCCAGGTGTGACGCAGAGAAAATCAGCATTGGTGTGTTCGCGAATCGTTGGCACCTCTTGAGCAGAACAGACCACGCCATCGCAATCCGAGTTCTGTGCGAGTTGCGCATAGTGTGCGACAGATTCTGGTAGGCTGACATTAACGAGTTGTTCGGTTTGCATTTGCGCTTCGCTGGTCGACGTAAGCTGCGTAATCGCTAGTAGTTTAGCGGGCCGCACGTTGCCAAGTGCGGCGCCTTTTTTCAGACCAGCCGCCCCTGCTTTGAGCATTGCCTGCCCACCAGCTGCGTGAATCGTTGTGTAATCGACACCGAGTTGGCCGATAACAGTCATCGCGCTTTGAACGGTGTTTGGAATGTCATAGAGTTTTAGGTCGAGAAAAATCCGATAGCCGCGCGCTTTTAACGTTTTAATCAGCTGTGGTCCCTCTTGGTAAAAAAGTTCCATGCCGACTTTAACGAATAAGGATTCATCAGTTGGAAATTGCACTAAAAAACGATCTGTTGTTTCCCAGTTTGGAAAGTCGAGCGCGATAATTAAAGGGTTAGTCATGAGTGCCCTCCTGTGGTAGACCGAATGATTTTAAATCGGTTAGTTGATATTTAGCGAGTTCATCTGGTAATGCGGCGATTAGTTTTGGACAGGCAAATGGATCGCTGAAATTAGCAGTGCCGACTGCGATGGCATTGGCGCCGGCGGCCATTAATTCAAGTGCATCCGCAGCTGTTGAGACACCGCCCATTCCAATAATCGGTAATTTCGAAATTGAACGGACTTGATGAATGAGCCGGATGGCAACGGGTTTTATCGCTGGTCCAGATAAGCCGCCTGTTTGATTAGCGAGAATTGGTTGGCGTGTTTTTGGATCAATCCGCATCCCCACCAGTGTATTGATTAATGAGAAGCCGGCTGCCCCCGCTGCTTCAACTGCTTGCGCAATCGGACGAATATCCGTCACGTTTGGTGAGAGCTTCACGTAAACCGGCACTTGGCTGACTGCAACACAGGCCTTCGTCAACGTGGCAGCGGCTTCTGGTGATGTGCCAAATTCAAGACCGCCATGGGCCACGTTTGGGCACGAGATATTCAGTTCGATGGCATGGACGTTGGGCGCTTGGCTGATTTGTTCACAGACAGCGACGTAATCAGCTTCGGTATTGCCGGCGACATTGGAGATGATTGGTAACTCGGGATAATGCTCGGCTAACCAGGGTAATTTTTCTTGCATTTTGAAGACGGGTCCGTCATCGCAAATTTTGAGCTGAATGCTTGGATCACGTTTGAGTTTGGTGACACAGGCGTAGCAGGCACCAATCCCACAAGCCATCCGTTCTTCCAATGAGATATAGGCATTGGGATGCTCACTGAATCGATTATCGACGGCCATTAACAAGCCTTTTGGTCCGCATGCGTAAATGGCATCATATCGGGTTGTCGCATCAGCAAACTGTGCATCGAGTAATAAACCAACATGGCCTTGGTAGCCGTACGAGCCATCATTTGTCGCATAAGCGACTGGCCCGAGCTTGCGAAAGTGATCTTCATAGAAAATGGCTGCTTTAGTTGCAAAGCCGAACACGTGTTGAACGTGAACGCCTTTTGCATTAAGTTGCCGTGAGAGTTCATGTAATGGTGGAATCCCAGTCCCGCCACCAATGATTAGCGCGTTTTGTCCGGCTACTAATTGGTCAATTGGATAACCGTTACCAAGAGGCCCTAAGACGGACAAGCTTGTGCCCACCGGTGATTCACTTAAGATCGTGGTGCCTTCACCAACAACGCGGTATAACAAGGTAATCGTGTTAGTTTGGCGGTCGACATTGGCAATCCCAAATGGCCGACGTAATAAAAGGGCGTCACTGGGGATTTTGATATCGACAAATTGTCCCGGTGCAATGGGTTGCTGTGCGAGGTCTCCGGTGAGGCATAATTCATAGATACTGGGGGCAATTTCGGTTTGCTTAGTGAGGGTTAATTGGTATTCTAATGGCAACATTTAGCAGACTCCTTCTGATTTTTATGTAATAAAAGAGCCTTAGGCAAAGGGCTTCAGACTCTTTTAGTGGTTTTAAAGTGGTTTGGTCAGGAGCGATTGAGATTCTAGGACCGCTAAGATCGCATCAGCGGTATCCAATGAGGTCATCAATGGAATGCCGTGTTCAATGGCGGTTTGGCGAATGACGATGCTGTCTTTAGCGACTTGTGGGGCTTCGTTCAAGCCGGTTGTGTTGATGACCAGTTGAATGTGGCCGGCTTTGATTTTATCAAGTAAATCGCCGCTCGTAGCATTAATCTTGGCAACGGATTGCACTGGCACACCTGCTGCTTGGAATTCTTGACTAGTCCCAGGCGTGGCAATGATTTGATAGCCAACTTCGCGGAAGCGTTTTGCTAATTCGAGCGCTTGTGTCTTATCTTGGTTAGTAATTGTCATTAAGACGTTCCCGTGACTTGGTAAGTGCATCCCACTAGCTTCGAACGCTTTATAGAGTGCTTTTTGCATCGTTACGTCAGTTCCCATGACTTCCCCGGTCGATTTCATTTCTGGCCCGAGTAAGCTATCAACCCGCGTGAGTTTCGAGAATGAGAAGACAGGTGCTTTAATATGAATTAGTGGGCCCGCTGGTAATAGACCGGTTGGGCTCTTTAATTCAGCTAGTGTGCTGCCTAAAATGACTTGGGTGGCCAGTTGCGCCATCGAGATGCCGGTGACTTTACTCAAGAATGGAACGGTCCGACTAGCCCGTGGATTGACTTCAATCACGTAGACTGCTTCATTTTGGATAATGAATTGGATGTTTAACAAGCCGCGACATTCAAGTGCTAAACAGAGCTTGGTCGTGTAAGTGATGATGGCTTGTTTTTCCGCATCCGTCAGATTTTGTGGTGGATAAACCGCCATTGAATCGCCCGAATGAACACCAGCGCGTTCGATATGTTCCATAATTCCCGGAATTAAGACATCTTTGCCGTCACAGATGGCATCGACTTCGCATTCTTTGCCCATTAAGTAGCGGTCAATTAGGACCGGTTGGTCGACTGAAACTTTAACGGCCTCTTTCATGTAATGTGTAAGGTCTTCTGCAGTATGAACGATTTCCATTGCCCGCCCGCCTAAAACGAAACTAGGTCGGATTAAGACCGGATAACCAATCTCTTCAGCAATCTTCAACGCATCTGGCGTATTGGTTGCGGTTGCCCCGACTGGTTGTGGAATGTCGAGTTCGGCGATTAATTGATCGAATTGGTCACGGTCTTCAGCGCGGTTTAAGTTCGCGACGCTTGTCCCGAGAATCTGCACACCATTTTCGGTCAGTGGTTCGGCAAGGTTGATGGCTGTTTGCCCCCCGAATTGCACAATCACCCCTTCTGGTTTTTCGAGTTCAACGACGTTGAGGACATCTTCTAGTGTCAGTGGTTCGAAGTACAATTTATCTGAAATTGAAAAGTCAGTCGAAACTGTTTCTGGATTACTGTTCATGATAATTGCTTCGTAGCCCGCCTTTTGGATGGCTTGCACACAGTGGACGGTTGCATAATCGAATTCAACCCCCTGCCCAATCCGAATTGGACCGGAACCAATCACTAAGATTGAAGGCTTTGTGCTGACAATGCTTTCGTTTTCTTGTTCGTAAGTCGCGTAGTAATAAGGTGTTTGTGATTCGAATTCGGCTGCACAAGTATCGACCATCTTATAAACTGGCTGAATGCCACTTTCTTGGCGCATTTGGCGGACTTGGGCAGGCATGATTTGCCAAGTTGCGGCAATTTTAGCGTCGGCAAAGCCATTTTTCTTGGCGAGTTCGAGTAATTCTAAGTCACCTTTATCGGTCCGGAGTTGTTCTTCAATTTCAACAATGTGGCTGAGTTTATCCAGGAAGAAAAGATCAATTTTTGTCAATTCACTAAGTTCTTGAATTGAATAACCGCGGCGCAATGCTTCGGCAAGGTAGAAAAGTCGGTCGTCTTGGGGATGTACAATCCGTTGGACAAGGTCGTTATCACCGACTGCCGTCAATGCTGGAATTTCGAGATGGTCAGTGCCAATTTCAAGTGAGCGAACGGCTTTGAGTAATGCTTCTTCAATGTTGCGTCCAATGGCCATCACTTCACCGGTGGCCTTCATTTGGGTGCCGAGTTGCCGATCACCTTTGTTGAATTTATCAAATGGCCAACGGGGAATCTTCGCAACGACGTAATCGAGCATCGGTTCAAATTGCGCATAGGTTGTCCCGGTGATTGGATTATGAATTTCATCAAGTGTTAAACCGATGGCGATTTTAGCCGCCATTTTTGCAATTGGATAGCCAGTTGCTTTAGAAGCAAGGGCTGATGAACGACTCACCCGTGGATTGACTTCGATAATGTAGTAGCGGTCGCTATTAGGATCAAGGGCGAGTTGAACGTTACAGCCCCCTTCAATCTTCAAGGCGCGAATGATTTTAAGTGCGGCATCGCGCAATGCTTGGACTTCACGGTCACTTAAGGTTTGAACGGGTGCAAATACGATGGAATCGCCAGTATGAATCCCGACTGGGTCGAAGTTTTCCATGTTGCAGACGACTAGCGCGTTGTCATTTTTGTCGCGCATGACTTCGAATTCGATTTCCTTGAAACCGGCAATACTTTGTTCAACGAGGACTTGTCCGACTGGAGATAGGCTAAGCCCGTTTTTGACAATTGTGCTCAGTTCACCGGCATTTTCGGCAATCCCGCCACCAGTGCCACCAAGGGTAAAGGCTGGACGGATAATGACCGGATACCCGTTTTCGTTAACGAATGTTTGGGCTTCAACGAGTGAATGGGCAATCGCAGATTCTGGAATCGGTTCGTTTAACTGATTCATCAAGTTTTTAAACAGTTCGCGGTCTTCAGCTTGATCAATCGCGCTGAGCTTGGTACCGAGCAATTCAATGTTCAGCTCGGCGAGAATCCCGTTGTTTGCCAGTTCCAAAGCCATATTTAAGCCGGTTTGGCCGCCGAGGGTTGGTAAGATGGCATCTGGGAGTTCTTTGCGTAGAATTTGCGTGACAAAGTCAATCGTGATCGGTTCGATATAAACCGTATCAGCAACGGCTTTATCAGTCATGATTGTCGCAGGATTTGAGTTAATTAAAACGACTTGGTAGCCTTCTTCTTTAAGCGCTAAGCAGGCTTGAGTGCCTGAGTAATCAAACTCGGCGGCTTGACCAATTACGATTGGGCCAGAGCCAATCACTAAAATTTTATGAATATCGGTACGTTTTGGCATCACTAAATCCCCTTTTTACTATTTTTGGCGGCGATTGAAGTCATCGATCATGTCGATAAATTCATCGAATAGATGTGCAGCGTCGTGTGGACCAGGGGCTGCGTCTGGATGGAATTGAACGGAAAAGGCCGGATATTGTCTATGACGGAGACCTTCGACTGTTTGATCGTTAATTTCAACGTGTGTAATCAGAAGGTTTTGTGGGTCGATGGAGTCGGCATCCACGGCGTACCCATGATTTTGAGATGTGAAGTCGATCCGTTTGGTGGCAACTTCTCGGACCGGATGGTTGAAACCACGGTGGCCGAACTTCATCTTGTAGGTTTTAGCCCCATTGGCGAGGGCAAAAAGTTGGTGACCGAGACAAATCCCGAAAATCGGCACTTTACCTTGAATCCCTTTGATCATTTCAATGGCTTCTGGCACATCTTCTGGATCACCAGGGCCGTTGGTTAACATGACGCCGTCTGGATCGAGACTCAGAATTTCTTCAGCTGTTGTGTTGTATGGTAAGACAGTGATGTTACAGTCGCGTTTTGACAGTTCACGAAGGATACTATGTTTTAAGCCAAAGTCAATCACGACGATGTTCCGCCCGTTAGCAGGACTCGGATAAGGTTTGGCCGTTGAGACTTGTTGGACTTGGTTTTTTGGTAAGACCAATGCCTTGAGTTGATCGAACGCGTGATCGTCTGCGGCATCAACGATGCTGGCTTTCATGGTCCCTTTATCGCGCAGACGGCGAGTGAGTGCCCGCGTATCGATGCCGGCAATCCCAGGAATTTTCTTTTGCTTTAAAAAGTCATCAAGACTCATATTCATCCGCCAGTTATTTGCTAGGCGTGGTGTTTCATGGACGACAACCCCTTTACAGGTTGGTTTAATCGATTCAAAGTCGTCGCGGTTGACCCCGTAATTACCGATTAAAGGGTATGTAAAAGCGATGATTTGGCCGTTGTATGATTGATCAGTAATGGTTTCTTGGTACCCACTCATCCCGGTGTTAAAGACGATTTCGCCTGTCGAGATAATTGGGGCGCCAAAACCGGTGCCGGGGAAGATGGTGCCATCTTCTAAAATAAGGTAACGTTTCATCTTTTAGTTCACTCCTTTTGATATGCAATCTGACCAGCAACCAAGGTTAATAAAGTATCACCTTGCACTGCTTCGCCGATAAATGGCGTGTTGTGGCCTTTCGATAAGAAAGTGTTTGCGTCGATTGTGGTGGTATCCGTTAAATTAAAAACAGCAAGGTCAGCTGGTTGGCCAACCGCTAACTGGCCGGCGTGTGGTAAGTTGAAAACATGGGCCGGGTTGGTTGTTAGCCAGCTTGTCAGTTGCGCGAGACTAAATGGACCGTTGGCAACTAAATGCGTGTATAGCAAGCTAAAGGCTGTTTCACTCCCTACTATACCAAATGGCGCTTTCAATAACGCCTGTTGTTTCTCTTCTGTGGTATGCGGTGCGTGATCGGTCGCAATAATATCAATCGTCCCATCCATTAAGCCCGCCCAGAGTGCTTGGCGATCTGCAAGTGTTCGAAGTGGCGGATTCATTTTGAGCATTGCGTTGTCACTGGTAATCGCTGAATCATCGAGTAACAAATGATGTGGGGTGACTTCGCAAGTGACGTTGAGGCCATCTTGTTTTGCGCGGCGAACGAGATTGACGGTTTCCTTAGTTGAGATGTGGCAGATATGATAATGAACGCCGGTCGCCCGCGCTAGCTCGATATCCCGGGCGACTTGGGCGGATTCACTGACACTCGCAATTCCGGGAACGCCTAGTTTTTTAGCGGCTTGACCGTCGTGAATGACGCCGCCGTTGACGAGTGATTCATCTTCGACGTGCGCGACGATGGGCATGTTAATCTGGGCGGCCATCTGCATCGCTTGGTACATTGTTTGTGCCGTTTGTACCCCATGACCATCGTTGGTAAAGCCTGCTGCACCAGCTGCCTTAAACGCCGACATGTCGACAATTGTTTGTTCAGTTAACTCATTGGTAATCGGTGCAAATTGATATGTGTGGACGCTGGTTTCTGCCTGATTGCGTGCAACCAGTGTCTTGAAATCTAGCAAGTTATCAGGTACGGGCTTTAAGTTCGGCATTGCAATTACGCTAGTAAAACCACCGTGGGCAACCGCTGCGCTCCCTGTTTTGAGTGTTTCTTTTGTCGTGAAGCCTGGATCTCTGAAGTGGACGTGTCCGTCGATTAAGCCGGCACTGACGAAATGGCCGTGTGCGTCATAAATCGTTTCTGGGTCGGTTGGGACTGCGGTAATCGTTGGTTCAATTGCCGTAATCTGACCGGTTGCATCGATGGCGATGTCGCGTTTTTGCAGTTGGCCGTCAATCAAGACTTGGCCGTTTTTGATCAATTGATACATAGCAGATCCCCCTCTTAATGTTGAATCAGATGTTGTTGGTCTAATAGGTGTTCAATGATGGCCATCCGCATAAAAACGCCGTTGGTCATTTGTTTAAAAATTCGCGATTGTGGGGCTTCAACGAGTTCGTCGGCAATTTCAACGTCACGATTGACGGGTGCTGGGTGCAACCAGATAGCACTGGACTTAAGGTGTGCTGCCCGCTCAGTTGTCAAACCGTACTGAGTATGGAATGCAGCATCGGATAAGGTTTCATCGGCAGCAAAGCGTTCGTGTTGAATCCGGAGTAACATGACGACGTCAACTTCTGGTAAGACGTCATCGAGTTGGGCTGGTTGTCCGTATTGGGCAAATTCAGGGGCGAACCATTCCTCAGGGCCGGCAAAATACAATGTTGCGCCGAGTTGTTTGAGCAGTTGCATATTTGACCGTGCCACCCGGGAATGACGCAAGTCACCACAGATGACGACTTTTAAGCCTGCAAAGTGGTCGAACTCTTCGTGAATCGTCATTAAATCGAGTAAGCATTGGGATGGGTGTTGCCCACTCCCATCGCCCGCATTGGCCAGTGCCATGTGGAATTGATCATCTGCGAGTAAGGCGTCGTAATAATTATTCTGAGAATGGCGGACAGCAACGAAATCGACGCCAATGGCTTGTACCGTTTTGAGCGTATCGCTGAGGGTCTCGCCTTTGGAAGTCGAACTCGTATCGGCATTGAAGTCTAAGACGGTCATGCCGAGTTTGCGTTCTGCCATTTCGAAACTCGTATGGGTCCGTGTGCTATTTTCAAAGAATAGGTTCATTGCGTAGACCGGCCGAGTTAATTTGCTTGTCGCGCCCTTTTTAAAGGCGCTAGCGCGGTTGATGAGACCTGCGACTAAATCATTGGTGAGTTGATCAACGGAAACCAACGCGTTATGCTTTTGCATTTTGTTGAGCCTCCAATTCAAGTTCGCTCTTTGCTTTATCCGGTAAAACAAGGTTTAAGACAATCCCAAGGACGGTGGCGATGGCTAGCCCTGAGAATTGGTATTGGCCTAATTGTAAGTAGGCATTGCCAATCCCGATGACGAGGATTGATGAACCAATCATTAAGTTGCGTTTCTTATCAAAATCGACTTGTTTGTCGATTAAGACGCGCAAACCGCTTGAGGCGATGACCCCGAAGAGTAAGAAGCTAATCCCACCAATTACGGGTGCGGGGATGCTTTGAATCAACGCGCTCAGTTTGCCGATGAAGCCGAAGATCATGGCGAAGAATGCGGCGCCACCTAAGACCCAGACACTGTGGACTTTGGTGATGGCTAAGACACCGATGTTTTCACCATAACTTGTGACGGGCGGTCCTCCGACAAAAGCGGCGATGATTGAGGCTGTCCCGTCCCCGGCTAACGTGCGGTGAAGACCAGGATCTTTAAAGAAGTTACGCTTGGTGAGTTTGTTTAAGACCATAATGTGGCCCATGTGTTCGGTCATTGTGACAAAGGCAATTGGTGCCATGCTGAGAATCGCGCCCCAGTACAGACCGGGTTTGTAAGTGACAAATGGGACTTGGAAGTCTGGTACTTTAAACCAAGGGGCGTCCATCACGGGTTGAAAATCGACGATCCCGAACAAGACGGCGATGATGTAGCCAGCAATGATGCCGAGCAAGATGGGGACTAAGCTCATGAATCCTTTGAGATACATATTAAAGCCGATGGTGATTAACAACGTTAGTAAAGCGACTGCGAAGAATTTTAAGTCGTAATTCCCGTGGGCATTGATAGTGGCTTGTTTGGCAGCTGTGCCAGCGAGTGATAAGCCAATCACCATCACGATTGGGCCGACAACAATGGGTGGTAAGGCTTTGTCGATCCAGTCGGAACCAATCAGACTGACTAAGATTGAAACGATTAAGTAGACTGCCCCAACCGCCATTGTCCCTTGTGCAATCCCAGGGTAGCCAGTCGTTTTCATCAAAGCGAGCATTGGCACGATGAATGAGAAACTCGACCCCATGTATGCTGGAATCTTGCCTTTGGTAATCAAGAGGTACATTAAGGTGCCGACCCCGGAACTGAATAATGCAATCCCTGGGTTTAAACCGACTAAGATTGGCACTAGAACGGTTGAGCCAAACATTGCAAACATATGTTGAATGGATAAACCAATCCATTTACCGGTGCTGGGGCGTTCGTTGACGTCTAAGACTGCATCGGGATTTCTAAATTGTGTAGCCATAAGTATTTCCTCCATGTCGCCGACTTTTTGAACCAAAAAAAGACACACGCTCCAACAGATTGGTAGGTGTGTCCCTTGACGGACTTAGGCCCCTTTTTTTAGGCGCACTAAGTTCAAGACAAACCCTTTTGCTCTCTCTGGAGACAATTAAACGGTTCAGTCGTTATTTAGTTAGTTTTTCGATGGTAATCCCATCATGTTGATCAATTTCTTCCATCGCAACGCGAATTTGTTCGTTGAGGGCGGTTGGAATATTTTTACCGACAAAATCGGGGCGAATTGGTAATTCACGATGACCACGATCGACTAAGACAGCCAATGAAATTTTCTTTGGCCGGCCTAAGTCCATTAAGGCGTCAAGCGCGGCCCGAATCGTCCGCCCTGTGTAAAGCACATCGTCGATTAAGATGACATGCTTATTTGTGATATCGACGGGAATATCGCTCCCGTTAATCTGTGGTTCATTTTGTGCATCAAGATCATGTTGATCATCGCGGTATAACGTAATGTCTAGTGTACCGACGGGCAATGCGATGCCTTCTAATTGTTCGAGGCGTTCTGCAATCCGTTGGGCAATAAACACGCCACGGGTTTTAATGCCGACGAGGACGAGATCTGAAATCCCCTTATTCTGTTCGATAATTTCGTACGTAATCCGAGTAAAGACCCGTTTCATTGTGTTACTGTCGACCACTTCTTTGACCATCGTAAAGACTCCTTCCAAACAAAAAACCTCTCAAACCGATAAGGTCGAGAGGTTACAGTTAGAGACTCCGCGTCTAGTGGTGCTTTCACCGTACCTTCTCGGCCTCACGGGACCGATTTTAAAGGCTTCTATTAAGTTAGACCTAGCTTAACGGAGAATCCTTGATTTGTCAATGATTTTCACGTAATTCGGTTAAAGTTTTCTCGAAGATTGCGGGTAATGGGGCTTCAAAGCGCATCATTTCGCCCGTCGTTGGGTGCTTAAAGCCTAATACAGCAGCATGTAAGAACTGACCATGCCCAGCTAAAGTTTTGCGGGGACCATAAACGGGATCGCCAGCAACTGGCCGGTTAATATAGGCTAAGTGAACGCGAATTTGATGGGTGCGCCCAGTTTCTAGTCGACATTTGATTAATGTGAAGTCTTCAAACCGTTCCATGACCGTAAAATGCGTGACCGCTGGGCGGCCATCTTCGACGATTGCTTGTTTCATCCGGTCGACTTTTGAACGACCAATGGGTGCATCAATGGTCCCCTCGTCTTCTTCGATGTTGCCGTGGACTAGCGCGATATATTCACGTAAGTTTTCCTTAGCTTTGAGTTGGGCGGATAAAGATTCGTGGGCTTCGTTGGTTTTAGCCACCATCAAAAGACCAGAGGTATCTTTATCAATTCGATGGACAATCCCCGGCCGGAAGACGCCGTTGATTTCAGACAATGGGGTGTGCGCCAATAAAGCGTTGACCAATGTCCCATTCGGGTGGCCAGCTGATGGATGAACCACCATCCCTTGTGGTTTATTGACTACGAGGACTTGATCGTCTTCATAGACGATATCGAGCGGAATATCTTCTGGGGTTAAGTCGAGCGTGACAGGGTCTGGAATATTGACGGTGACGACATCCCCTGTTACGACTTTGCGGTTACTCTTACAAGGTTGATCATTGACTTGCACCAAGTCTTTTTTCAACCATTGCTGGATTTGTGAACGTGAGTAATCGGGTAGTAATTGGGTGAGCGCCTTATCAATCCGGCCTGTTTCAGTTGTAATCGTTAATTGTTTAGTTTCAGTCATGAGTCACTTTCTCTTTCAACAAAATAGCAATAAAGACGCAGATGACGCCTACTGTTAAGGCAACATCCGCAACGTTAAAGATGGGGAAATTAATAAATTCGATTTGGAACATGTCTACGACGTACTTAAGGTGGAGCCGATCGATGAAGTTACCAAGTGTTCCGGCTAACAGCAACGTTAAACCGATCCGGTAAAATTTTTCAGTGCGATCAGAGGTATAAAATAAGTAGCCAATTACCCCGAGGGCCACAATGGTGACGAGGTAGAAAAACCACTGTTGACCGGCCAAGATACTCCACGCAGCCCCATCGTTTTGAACATACGTTAAACTCAGCACGTTCGGAATAACGGGTTGGGTTGCTGCAAAGGCAACATGGGCAACAATCCAGCTTTTTAAAAGTTGGTCACCGAGTACAATGACTGCGGCTAAAACGATATAGATGAGCATGGGAACCTCCTATTCATACAATCTATCATTGTCCTTAAAATCGGCTGACTTGTCAATCAGTTTTCGAGATGGGCGTTAGGATATTGGAAAACGTGCTTTTCAAGCTAACTTTCTGCGCTTAACCAAATTTGCCAAATCGCCGATTGTATCGGCAATTCGTCAAATTCTATTAATGCTCAGAAGCTAACCGTTTCAAACGCACTCTAGAATAATCCGCTAATCAGGCCATCTTCTGTGACGTCCATGTTGAGGGCGGCTGGTTTCTTTGGTAGACCTGGCATGGTGAGGACTGTGCCGGTCATTGCGACGATGAAGCCTGCGCCAAGCTTTGGAATCAATTCACGGACGTGAACGGTGAAATCAGTTGGTGCGCCTAATGCTTTTGGATCGTCTGAGAGTGAATATTGTGTTTTGGCGATACAGACTGGTAAGTGGTCCCAGCCATTTTTTTCGATTTCTTTCAGTTGGTTGATAGCTTTGCCCTCGAAAACAACCTCTTTACCGCCATAGATGTCAGTGACAATTGTGGTTAGTTTCGATTGAATGTCGGCGTTTGAATCATATAATGGTTGGAAGTTTTTAGGTTGATCGAGTGCTTCTAAGACGGCCTGGGCTAAATCAAGGCCACCTTTACCACCATGTGCCCAAACACTAGCTAAAACGGCTTTGACACCCAGTTCAGCACATTTTTCTTGGAGCATTGTAACCTCTGCTTCGGTATCACTTGTAAACTCATTGATGGCAACGACTACGGGAATGCCGTAACGTTGCATATTAGCAATATGTTTGGCTAAGTTACTAAACCCTTTGTCTAACGCACCGAGATTTTCAGTGGTTAGATCAGCTAAAGCAACACCACCGTTGTATTTTAACGCCCGAACAGTGGCAACAATCACGATGGTATCAGGAGTCTTGCCAAGTTGTGGGACTTTGATGTCTAGGAACTTTTCAGCACCTAAGTCAGCGCCGAAGCCAGCTTCAGTAATCGCAATATCACCCATTTTTAGGGCCGTTTGGGTTGCTAAAATACTGTTACAGCCGTGGGCGATATTGGCAAATGGTCCACCGTGAATTAAGGCTGGTGTATGTTCAAGCGTTTGGACGAGGTTTGGTTTGAGGGCATCTTTTAAAAGCATCGCGATTGCACCGGTGATTTCGAGCCCGCCAACTGTGACGGGTTGCCGATCATAAGTGTAACCAATGACGATTTGGCTAATGCGCCGCTTCAAGTCAGTAATGTCAGTTGCTAAGCAGAGAATGGCCATTAATTCGCTAGCAACGGTAATGTCAAAACCATCTTGGCGTGGCATCCCTTGCACTGGACCACCAAGTCCAATAACAACTTGGCGTAATGCACGATCATTAATATCAAGCGCCCGTTTCCAAATAATTCGGCGGGGATCAATGTTGAGGGCATTTCCCTGTTGCAGATGGTTATCGATTAGGGCGGCTAAAGTATTCACAGCAGCGGTCAATGCGTGCATATCCCCTGTAAAATGTAAGTTAATATCTGCCATTGGTACCACTTGGGCATAGCCCCCACCAGTTGCGCCACCTTTCATCCCCATGACGGGTCCTAGTGAAGGTTCACGTAAAGCAATGACGGCTGATTGATCTAGTTGACGAAGGGCGTCGCCAAGACCGACAGTCACGGTTGACTTACCTTCTCCAGCTGGTGTGGGATTGATTGAGGTCACTAAGATGAGTTTGCCATCTTCTTTTTCTTTCAATCGATTAATGGCAGCGAAATTAATCTTCGCTTTATACGGTCCATACTGTTCTAAATCAGCGGCCGTTAAACCAGCTTGCTCGGCAATTGCCGTGACTGGCTGCATCTTCTTAGCTTCATTTTCCTGTGCTATTTGAATATCTGACATACCGCCCAGCTCCTTTTTATTTATGATACTACTTAGTATAGCTGATTACGTACGGAATTGGCAGATGGGATGCTTAAAAAGAACGATATTCTTCGACACGCTTCTTTGTACGTGGTAAAATAAGCGCGTACGCTGATTAACATTTCAAGGAGGGATTGTGATGGAACGAGGAATCGTTAAGTGGTTTAGCAATGCTAAAGGTTATGGCTTCATCAGTTATGGAGATGACGAGGAGGTTTTCGTCCATTTTACCGCAATCCAAACCGACGGCTATAAATCATTGAATAAAGACGAGCCGGTATTATTTGAGATTAAAGAAGGCGCCCGCGGTTTGCAGGCAGCTAACGTGCAAAAGATAGCAGAATAAAAATACGTTTAAACGCTAAAAAAGAGCCACGACAAGATTAATGTTTGTCGTGGCTCTTTTTTATTTAACTATTCTTTAATTGGCCAACCATTTTGTTTCAGTTGTTCAACGAATGCCTGTTTGGCTTTGCGACTAAGGAGTATTTGTTCGGGTTGGTAATCAAGTTCGTTGGTTTTAATTAATAAACCATGTTTTTGGACAATAATGGCCGTAGTCGTTTCACGGTTGATGGTTCGATTATATTTAAATACCGGCCGTTTAAGCGTGATCACGTCTGCCGTCATTGAAACGCGATGCCCGAAAATGACCCATAGCGTCAAACAAACGGCTATTAAGCCGATGCCCCACGATTGCCAGTTTAAGTTGATGAGTTCAAGTTGTACAATTAAAGCTAATGTATAGACGAAGCCAATCCAAGACCAAATCGTCACGAAGTAAGCATAATTTGGTTGGTAGAATGCGGTGGTTGTCTTTTGCATGGGAACACTCCTTTTTACGCTTTGTATCATACCATTAACCTGACCCTGCTGTCAGTGAAAGGCGGTAAATTTTAAGAATGATTAAACTTTATACGGACGCAGCAACTCGTGGCAATCCCGGACCAAGTGCGGCGGGAATCCTAATCGTGACACCAGAGCGACAATATCAACTGCAAGCACCTTTGCCAGAACAGTCCAATCATGATGCAGAATTTGCGGCGGTCATTCTTGGCTTAGAACAACTAGCCAATCGGGGGCTTACCACGGAAATACTACAGATTAACGTTGACAGCAAGCTTGTCTTTCAGAGCCTAGAAAAGCGGTATGCTAAACATTATCAAGCTGCCGTCGACCGGATTCTAGCACTTGAGGCGCCCTATTCAATGGTCATCCACCAATGGATTCCAGAGCGGCAGAATCAGGGGGCGCACCATCTGGCCCAACAGGGATTACCCCATTTAACTGACTGTTGATAGGCTTAACTAGCGCTTTGAGCGTGATTTTAGTAAAATAATAAGCAACGCTAGAATTTTGGAGGAGTACGATATGGTTTTAGTTACAGAAATAATGTCATTCATCATCTTCATTAATGCCTTATTGGCAATTATTACAATTTTGAGACAGCCCCGCGATATTGCGGCCACCTGGGCGTGGCTGCTAGTCTTAATTTTACTACCCGTGGGCGGCTTTATCCTATATATGTTTACCGGACGGGGCTTATCGCGGAAAAAGATTTTCCAAAGTCAATCGCAAATCGATGATGGGCTTTCCGCATTGGTCGACATTCAACGTAAGGAAAATCGTAAAAACGACCTCTTACCGAAAAAGATGCTTTCCAGTGAAGCATCCGAAATGGTGAATCTCTTTTTAAATATTAATAATGCACCCGTTTTAAAGAATAACCATGTCAAAATCTATACTGGCGGGCAAGCAAAGTTTGACGCCCTCTTTGCCGACATCAAACAAGCTCAAAAAAGTATTCATATCGAATATTATACGATCTATAATGACCGATTGGGCAATGAGTTACAACAACTATTGATTCAAAAAGCCAAAGAAGGCGTTTCAGTCAACGTTGTCTACGATGCTTGGGGCTCCCAAGGCGCAACGCAAAAATGGTGGCGCGCACTTGAAGATGTCGGTGGCCACGCGCGAACGTTCTTCAGTTCAAAACACACGATTACCGATTTTCGCTTGAACTTCCGTGATCACCGTAAGATTGTGGTAATTGACGGTAAGATTGGTTATATTGGTGGCTTTAACGTTGGTGATCAATATCTAGGCCGGAGTAAGAAATTCGGACATTGGCGTGATACCCATATGCGGATTACCGGCAATGCCGTGTTAGCCTTACAAGTACGCTTTATGATGGACTGGAACGCGAGTGTTGAGCCTGCGATTAAGTTAACTTACTCGGAAGAACTCTTCCCAGTGGACCAATCCCAAAATCGTGGATCAGCAGCCATGCAAATTGTCTCAAGTGGTCCCGATAAATTAGATGAACAAATCAAACTCGGTTATCTGAAGATGATTAGTACCGCTAAGAAGCGTTTATGGATTCAAACGCCCTATCTAGTTCCGGATGATAGTATTATTGATGCGTTGACGACTGCGGCAATGTCCGGGGTGGATGTTCGTATCATGACGCCTAACATGCCGGATCACCCCTTCATCTACCGTGCAACAGAATACTACAGTCAACTCTTGCATGCAGCTGGCGTTAAGATTTACCGGTATGAAGATGGATTCTTACATGCTAAGACGGCGGTCATGGATGGGCATATCAGCACTGTAGGTTCTGCCAATATGGATATCCGTAGTTTCAAGCTGAACTTTGAAGCCAATACGTTTATTTACGATCCGAAAGTTGCAGCGCAACTTGAAGCGATCTATCAGGCTGATATGGAAAAAGCATCCCTACTAACAGACGAAATAATCGCCCAACAGTCAACTTGGTTGAAATTTAAACAAAAATTTTCACGGTTACTTTCACCAATTTTATAAAATGTTCGTTAACTCATTTTTATGATGGTGCAATATTAAATTAATCCCAATCTAAAAAATTTTTTAAAATCTGTTAAGCTTTGTCCGGCGTGCTTTTGAAAAATTTTGCGCATTAGCAGGGATTGACTTTACCCATAAATATGTTTAACTTAAGTACAGGACATTGCCCAAGACAATCAAATGAATATTCGTAAACGACCACTATAATTAGTGGTCGTTTTTTGTTTTATCTACAATATGTGGTGTTTATTGATTGCATCTTCCATTTCAAAACGGTATACTATTTTTATCGATAAGAGAAACACAAGGGAGTTAACGATTATGGCAAATATCACATTATATACTAAGAACGGCTGCCCACAATGCCGGATGACGAAACACTTTTTAGAAACGCACAACGTTCCTTTTGTTGAACATAACATCAATGACGAACCACAATATATTGATTACTTGAAGGAACAAGGTTTCCAAGCCGTTCCCGTTTTAGAAGCGGATGGCTTAGAAAGTTTCTCAGGTTTTAGACCAGCGGAATTGCAAAAATTGGCGATTTAAGCACCATGCATTCCCAGTTTTAACGGGTGAGGCCGACTCTTGATTACTAAAGAGTTGGTCTTCACTTTTTTTAAACCCTAAAACAGCTAATATGACTAGAAAGTGGTGGCAAGGATGTCTTTAAAAGAGATTAAAACCGAAGATGTAACATACTATGAATTGAATAACCAAATTAATATTCCAGTGAATGGTCAAATTCCATTACAAAAGGATCAAGAAGCACTCGATGCCTTTTTGGAACAAAACGTACAACCCAATATGGTGACGTTTAAATCACTTCAAGATCGTCTAGATTATTTAGTCGCGGAAAATTATTATGAAGCAGATTTTTTGAAGGCTTATTCTCTTTCATTCATGGAAGAATTGAATCAATATTTAAAGGACCAAGACTTCCACTTCAAGTCATTTATGGCTGCTTATAAGTTCTATGCGCAATACGCATTAAAAACAAACGACAATGGCTTTTATCTTGAAGATTTTAAAGATCGCGTTTTCGTAAATGCCCTCTACTTCGCAGATGGTGATCAAACCCTTGCACTGCAACTAGCGGATGAAATGATCCACCAACGTTATCAACCGGCAACCCCATCGTTTTTGAATGCTGGGCGTTCACGGCGTGGTGAATTAGTTTCATGTTTCTTACTCCAAACAACCGATGATATGAATTCAATTGGTCGGACGATTAACTCAGCACTTGAATTATCACGGATTGGTGGCGGGGTTGGGATTAGTTTGTCTAACCTTCGTGGAGCTGGCGATCCAATCAAAGGCATCGACGGTGCAGCAAGTGGTGTCCTCCCTGTCATGAAGTTATTGGAGGATTCTTTCTCATACTCAAACCAATTAGGTCAACGGCAAGGCGCCGGCGTGGTTTACTTAAATGCCTTCCATCCAGATGTGATTGCTTTCTTAGGTGCTAAAAAAGAAAATGCAGACGAAAAATATCGTTTAAAGACCCTTTCATTAGGCTTAGTCGTCCCCGACAAGTTCTATGAATTGGTGAAAGCTGATGCTGATATGTATTTATTCAGCCCTTACGGTGTTGAAAAAGAATACGGCGTACCTTTCTCATATGTTGACATCACCAAAGAATATGACAACTTAATCGCCAACGACAACATCAAGAAAACCAAAATTAAAGCCCGTGATTTAGAAAATGAAATTAGTAAATTGCAACAAGAATCAGGTTATCCTTACATCGTCAATGTGGACACAGCCAATGCTGCGAACCCAATTGATGGGAAGATCATCATGAGTAACCTCTGTTCTGAAGTCCTCCAAGTGCAAACCCCGTCACAAATTAATAACCGCCAAGAATATGACGTGTTAGGGACGGATATCAGTTGTAACCTGGGTTCAACGAATATTCCGAACATGATGACGTCACCTGACTTTGGTGGTTCTATCGAAGCCATGGTGCGTGCTTTAACCTACGTCACAGATCATTCTGATATTGATGTGGTTCCTTCTGTGGCTCATGGGAACGAATTGGCCCACACCATTGGTTTAGGTGGCATGGGTCTGCATACCTTCTTTGCCAAGAACCACATGATGTATGGGTCAGAAGAATCAATCGACTTTACCAGCAATTATTTCATGCTTTTAAACTACTGGACACTTGTTGCTTCAAATAAGATTGCTAAGGAACGTCAGATGACCTTTGCCAACTTTGAAAAGAGTAAGTATGCTGATGGTAGTTACTTCGATCAATACCTCACTGAAGACTGGGCCCCTAAGACGGACAAAGTCAAAGCGATTTTCAAGGACATTATGATTCCCACAAAAGCCGATTGGGAAGCTTTAAAAGTAGCCATCATGCAAGACGGTTTATACCATCAAAACCGCTTAGCCGTTGCACCAAACGGTTCAATTTCATACATCAACGATACTTCTGCCAGCTTACAACCGATTGTTAACCGGATTGAAGACCGGCAAGAAAAGAAAATTGGGACAATCTATTACCCTGCCCCAGGTCTTTCAAACGACACTATGCCCTATTATGAATCAGCTTATGACATTGACATGCGTAAAGTTATCGACATCTACGCAGCAGCACAAAAACATGTCGACCAAGGGATGAGTATGACGCTCTTCATGCGTTCAACGATTCCAGCAGGCCTTTACGAATGGAAAAACGGCCGGACTGACAAAATGACCACCCGGGACTTAAACATCTTAAGAAACTACGCTCACCACAAAGGGATTAAATCAATCTACTACATCCGGACCTACACAGACGACGAAAGTGAAGTCGGCGCAAACGCATGCGAAAGTTGTGTAATCTAGAGTGCGTTTGAAACGGTTTGACTTTGAGCATTAGTCTAACTCGGCGAATAACTGCTATAAGCAGTTGTTTGACGAGTGTAACTAAGCGCAGAAGTCAGTTTCAAAAAGCACGTTTCAAAACAGAGTGCGACGGCAGGCGTTTATATTTTGAGCATTAGCATAGGGAAGCGAATTAGCGAAGTAGTCGATGATTTGATTCACTGGGCTAAGCGCAGAAAGTTAGCTTGAAAAGCACGTTTCAAAGCAAGCACCAAATCTCCACCCCAGCTGCTCGTCAGCTGGTCTACATACCTAAAAAAGAAGCACGTTAAAAGGAGTTCATGAACATGGCAGAAAATTATATTGCAATTAACTGGAACCAAGTTGAAGATCAAATTGATAAAGCAACTTGGGAAAAATTAACCGAACAATTTTGGTTAGATACGCGGATTCCCCTTTCCAATGACTTAGATGACTGGCGCAGTTTACCAGACAATGAAAAATGGATCGTCGGGCATGTCTTTGGCGGCTTAACCCTACTTGATACGCTGCAATCACAAGATGGGATGGCCAGCTTAAAAGCCAATATCCGCACCCAACATGAAGAAGCCGTTTTAAACAACATTCAATTCATGGAATCCGTGCATGCGAAGAGTTATTCATCCATTTTTTCAACATTAAACACACCAACTGAAATTGATGAAATCTTCGACTGGACCAACACGAATGAATTCTTGCAATACAAAGCCAACAAGATTAATGATATCTATCAAAACGGTACACCCTTGCAACAAAAAATCGCCAGCGTCTTTTTAGAAACCTTCCTCTTCTATTCTGGTTTCTATACCCCACTCTATTACTTAGGGAATAATAAGTTGGCCAACGTTGCTGAAATCATTAAATTGATTATCCGTGATGAATCGGTCCATGGGACTTACATTGGCTATAAGTTCCAATTAGCCTTCAATGAATTGGATAAGTCAGAACAAGAAGAATTGCAAAACTGGATGTATGATTTACTGTACGACTTATATGCCAACGAAGAAAAATACACCCACGAAGTTTATGATGGCACTGGTTGGACAGAAGAAGTATTAACTTACCTCCGTTATAACGCCAACAAAGCCTTAATGAACCTCGGTCAAGGCGCCCTCTTCCCAGATAGCGCTGAAGATGTGAACCCCGTGATCTTGAATGGGATGTCGACTTCAACTGCCAACCACGATTTCTTCTCCCAAGTTGGGAATGGTTATCGCTTAGGGAATGTGGAAGCGATGGAAGATAGTGATTACGACTTTGATTAATTAAATGCAATAGCGCGCCCCACTAATTTAAGTGAGACGCGCTATTTTTTTGGTTATTTTTTAAATTGTTTCAGATATCGTCCGGCCAATAATTTATGAAACTTAACGCCCAACGTCGGATTTGATGCATCAATATCGGCATACATCGCCGTTGTAATCTTGTTGAGTAGTGGCACTAACTGGTCGAGTTCTGCTTCGGTCAAGGCGTTCACAAACGGCGGCACCTCTTGATTGGCAGTTTCAATTTCTTGGCGGCCGGCATCCGTTAAGTTAACTAAATTAACCCGGCGATCACTTGGGAGCTTACTTAACGTCACCAGCTCGCGTTTAGCGAGTTTAGCGACAAATTCACTGGTTGATTGAGGTGACATTCCCAAACGCGTTGCTAGTTCACGTTGCGATAAGTGATCTTCATCAGCAAGTGCCAATAGAATCTTCCCCTGGCCTTCGACGATTAAATGCGGGCGTGCTTGTTTAACGATATCATCGTAGATCTTACTGAGTTGTTCATATTCAGCTAATTTTCCGGCGACCAACTCGGCCTTGACACTCTTTGCCATACGTCATCTTCCCTTCGCTGTTTTAATTAGTATACACCATTCCAAAATCTAAGAGTAGCAATCCTTGACATTTTAATCAGGAACCCTTACTATATAAATTAATCAGGGGACCTGATTATTAAACAAGGAGGCAATATTATGTGCAGTGAGCATGTCATTGAAGTGAACAATATTCAAAAAGCATTTGCGACCAAAAAAGTGGTGCGTTCCGTTTCGCTAGCCGTTTCTAAAGGTGAAATTTTCGCATTATTAGGGCCCAATGTTGCCGGGAAAACAACGCTCTTAAAAATGATGACCACCCTCCTACGACCAGATAGTGGCACAATCACATTAAATGGCTTTGATACGATAACACAAAGCCGCCAAGTGCGCCAACAGTTTAGTGTCACCAATCAAACAGCGGCAATCGATCAAGACTTAAGTGCGCGCGAGAATCTCCGCTTATTTGGGCGGTTAAATGGACTCAGCGCCAAAGCGAGCCGAACCCGAGCTAACGAGTTACTGACGGACTTTGACTTGAACCAATCAGCGGATCAAACATTGGCGACTTTTTCAGGTGGGATGCGGCGACGGTTGGACTTAGCGGTCAGCTTAGTTGGCAAGCCAAGGATGCTCTTTCTCGATGAACCCACCACTGGTCTGGATCCAAGAACCCGGACGCAGATGTGGCACGCGATTCAAAAATTAGTCGCGGATGGCTCGACAGTCTTTTTGACAACACAGTACTTAGAGGAAGTCGATCAATATGCGGATCAGATTGCGCTGATTGATCATGGCCAATTGATTGCCAGTGGGACACCTAGTGAGCTGAAAGCGCAAGTCGGTGGTCAGCAGTTGCAGCTGACGATTGCCAATCAACAACAAGTTACCCAGGCTCAGACGATTTGCGAGACCGTTTTGCAACAGCCCGTGCGTGTGACGGATCAAACAATCATTGGGCCGTTAGTGCACGATGATATGGGCGTCATCACCGCGATTTTAAATCAATGTCAGCTGGCAGGCATCACCATCAGCGATTTACAATTGACAGCCCCATCGTTAGATGACGTCTTTTTGAAAATGACCGTTGGTAAAAACTAAGGAGATAATAACATGCTACAAATGAAAACAAATACGCAAGTGTTGCGCAATAGCTTAACGTTAACCCATCGGAATTTACTGAAAACTTTGCATAATCCTGATAATGTCGGTGATGTTACTAGTGCAGCCAATTATTTTCACGCTGTTATTTGGCTATTTATTCGGTGGTGTCATTGCCGGCAGCGTCCACGCCTATTTACCGATGTTGGTTTCTGGGATTTTAGTGCAGAGTATTTTAAACGCTGCTTCGGGTTCCGGTCAACAATTACGAGAAGATATTAATCAGGGAATCTTCGGCCGTTTTAAGACCCTACCAATTGCGCCAATCGCCCCGCTTGCCGGTCAATTAGTTGGCGATAGCTTACGATTACTACTTTCTGGTGGGATGGCAATGGTTACCGCGGCATTAATGGGCTGGCGCCCCACCGTTAATTTTGGCGCACTCATGATGGCGTTGTTCCTAGCCGTCTTTATTGGCTGGTCAACGTCGTGGATTTTCGCCTTAGCCGGTTTACTGGTTAAAAATGCCGAACTGATCAGTAGTTTATCGATGATTATCATTCTGGTATTGACCTTCTTATCGAATGCTTTTATCCCAGTTAAAACCTCACCGCATTTTCTACAAACCATTGTCCGCATTAATCCTGTCACCACAACCATTACGGCAATCAGAGGAATTTTGAACACCGGTCATTGGAGCGGAACCGCAACAATGGTCCTCGTCAGTGGCACTGTGATTATTCTGGTGTTTATGCCACTGACGGTCATGGCGTATCAACGGCGTGACTAGAATAAAATAGCGCGCCGCACTTGTAAGATAGTGAGACGCGCTATTTTAGTTTAAATTACTTGGTAGTCGATTTGATCAATCTTGATTTTGGGTAATTCATCAATATTCTTGTCTGTAATGATAGCGAAAGAGACATACGCGCGATCATTTTCAGGAAGCTCTTCGTAAGTGATCGTGCCGTACGCGAGTTTAAACAGCTTAGCATGCTTACCTACTTGATCTTTAGCGACTGCAAACACATTTGGCTGGCCAAAATACGTATTTGTAGTTTGTTCTTTGCCACCTTCAAGATAGTGTTTCATAGCAGTGGCATCCTTGATGAACCCTTTTTCAGAGTTTAGCACTAAATAATCGTTACCGACGCGATAAATATAACCAGAGACTTTCTTTTGATTCGAATGAGTCGCAGTTGTTAATCTGATTGTTCCGTGTTTAGGTAAACTAGTCCCTTTTTTTAGTCTGTGTTTTGGGTGGCGTATGTGTTTCAATGGAACGATTGCAACCAGTCATAAAAAGCATTGTGATAGATAGTAATAAAATGAAGACTGGCATTATTTTTTTCATAGTGATTGTTTTCTCCCTGATCATAATCAGTCTGAGTGGTTGGCTTATTGATTCGTTTAACCATTCTAGAT
>ENA-UOZS01000023-UOZS01000023.1-food-metagenome-genome-assembly--contig:-NODE-23-length-83938-cov-10.033642_pt1 | contig 83938 bp, 76 predicted proteins | sample MGYA00249875_ERZ772737 | MGnify/ENA primary metagenome ERZ772737 (study PRJEB29005, sample SAMN08379463) | food metagenome | isolation source: cheese - non spiked | study: EMG produced TPA metagenomics... | reverse complement strand
AGTGATTGCTTTGGGCTTTTTAATTTCTGTTCGGATTAATTATAGAATTTGCCATATTAGAACTTTAATCGTCTAAACGTGTTCTTATAAGTCATCCCCTTCCGGCTAATCCTCAGGGTATCCCGACTTATGGCACACGCTTTTTTATGTTCCAGTACCGACTGCGAGCAAGCTATCATAATAAAGCTGCATCATCATTTGCCAGTCACTGAATTGAAGCCATTCATCCCCTTTATGGGCAATCCCTTTTTGACCTGGAAATGATGGGCCAAACGCGATGATGTTCGGTAACGCGCGCGCATAAGTCACGCCCGTTGTTGTGACCGGTGTGCCATCCAAACCAGTATCTGCCGCATAAATCGCAGAGGGTTGTTGAATAAATGGCAATGTTGGATCAGTAACTTGCGATGGATAACGCCGTTTAACCGTCAACGTCATCCCCGGCAACATGGCAGCTTTAATCCCAGTTAACAACTGATCTTCCGTCACTGGGATTGGGTAACGACATGTCAGATGCATACTTAACTGTTGGGCTTCAATCGATACCCCATAAAAAGCAAGTTGCAATGCTCCTGATGCTTCATCTTGATAATTAATCCCCAAGTTTTCCCCAGTTGACTGCGTCCCGATTTTAGCGGCTACCCATTGATAAAATTGACCCGTTTGACCAGTGAGTTGACTTGCATCGGCAACTAACTTCGGTAACACATTATCCGCCATTTCGGGGGCATTGCTAGGTGCCTTTTTGCCGTGATAAGTTTTAACCGTGCCATCGGCCAAAATCAGCTGTGCATGATCTGGCAGATAACTTTTAGCGAACCGTCCTTCAACCGCCGTAATTTGTTGCTCAGAGCCGTCCGTAATCGGTAACGCTAACTGGACATCTAACAAGCCCCGTTCGCCGTAGACGGCTGGAAATTTACAATCTGGTGTGAATCCGGCATATGGTGCGGAATGTTCCGCCAAATAAATTGGCATATCCTGACTCCCAGATTCCTCATCAGTGCCAAAAATAATTCGGACGCGTTGTTTAAATGTTATCTTTTGCGTCTTAATCAGATACAGGGCAAATAATGTCGATAAAAGTGGTCCCTTATTATCCAAAACACCACGCCCATACAGCATATTATCTACCTGAGTCAGTTCAAATGGTGGATAATGCCAATCATCTTCAACATCCACGACATCTAAATGACCAAGAATCCCAAAATAAGTTGGCGCTTGCGTTTCGTCTGGTCCATATTCTGCCCAGCCAACACAATTGCCGACTTGCCCCGTCCTAAAGCCCATTCGATCAGCAATCGCCAACACTGTTTCCAATGCGCGTTTCGGACCAATTCCAAACGGCGCTTCAAACGTTTGCGCTCCACACACTCGGCACGCGTAACACTTCCCGCAAGTCCGCTAAGAACTCATCAGCATGTGCTTCAAATAATGCCTTAAAATCTGCTCTAATCGGTTTCACAAGAATGGCTTCTTTCTATTAAATTTCGTCAAAATTAATATCAACATCGTCTAAGCCAGCCGCTTCGGCTTCTTCCGCCAAATACTGCCGATCAATCATCATGATAAATGGATAGTAAATTAAAATTCCAAGCACTAATTCAAATAATTGGAGGACTGACCCTGTCCAACTCCCAGTTGAAAGCCACCCAGAAATAATCGGTGGTGTTGTCCATGGCAACATAACGCCATTTGTATACGGTACCCATCCGAGTTGGAATACAATCCCTGAAATCAACGTATTTAAGACCGGTACGATAATGAATGGAATTGCAATAATTGGGTTTAAAACGACTGGCAAACCGAAGATAATCGGTTCGTTAATCCCGAAAATACCGGGGACAATTGCCAACTTACCCAATTCTTTGACGCGTTTTGACTTGCAGACGGTTAACATGACGATTAAGAGTGACAGGGTACTCCCACCGCCACCGTATGTGGTGAAGATGTCAATAAATTGTTGAGTGAAAATATGTGGTAACTGCGTATGATTCTGGAATGCTGTTAAGTTATCTTGCGTCAGAACGAAGAAAATTGGTGACCACACACTGTTGGTGATAGTTGGACCATTAATCCCAAAACACCAGAGCAACATTGCGATGAAGTTATAAAGCAATACAGATGGCAATGAGTTGCTGGCACCTTTTAACGGTTGTTGCAGTAACGTGTAGATGAAATTGTAGGCCGTTTCGAAACTCGAAAGGCTAAAACCAATTCGAATTAAGAAGAAAACTAATACCACTAAGCCAGCCGGTAGTAAGGCATCGAATGATTCACTAACTGCAGGTGGCACACCATCTGGCATCTTAATTCGCCAGTTGCGTTTAATCGCAAAACGGTAAATTTCAACACTGACTAATGCGATAAAAATCCCTAGGAAAATCCCGTTAGGTCCCAAATACATTGTTTGAATGGCACCGATTGATTTTTTACCAACGGTGACAACAGTCGGTGTCAAAATTAAGAATGAAATAATAGCAATTGCACTGGTATGAATCGCTTGTAACCCTCGGTTTTTACCATAGGCATAGGATATCCCAAAACAAGCAAGCAACCCTGTAAAACTAAACACTAAATTAGAAACAGCACTAAACCATTCTGTCCAGTGCGGCCCTAAAATCCCACTCCAAAATTCAGTCCAACCAGGAATTGGAAAATTCCCAATCAGTAAGAAAATCGATGTCACGATAATCAATGGCGTAATGATTAAGAAACCATCTCGCAATGATCGGAGTACAACATTATTCCCCAGTTTAATTGCAACCGGCATCAAAATCTGTTCGAGTTTCTTTTGCATCGTTTTTGCCTCCTTTTAATAACAATATTGGTTAATAAAATCAGTAAAATCAGCGCCTTCAACCTTCATTTTGCATAACTGCAATGCGTGGTCGATTGAATCCGAAAGACCAGTACCACCCTTTTTTGGCATCTTCACAATCGTTATTTGATCTTGATACTGTTGAATTAAATCGGCATTCTTTTCGATCGCGGTCAGCCCAACAACCGGAATTGTTGTTTCTTTTTGAATAGTGGCTGCTAATTCACACGCCATCGTCGAAAAGTCCCGATAATCATAGGTCGGTCCCGCAATCACAACGTCTGCACCCATTTTCTCACTCATCTTCGCAACTTTCCGATTCACTTCGGCTTTGTTCGCCTGATAATAATCAGTTCCGCAATAAAAGGGCCCGATAATTTCAGAGTCCATTTTTTTTAATGCCTTATCGAGCGTATCCGCAGCACCCATCGCTAATTTTTTTCCACCTAAAGGGGTATCCCCTTTTTCCTTACCACCTAATCCAGCTTGGATTTGATCCAACAAGACAATTACTTTCATTTAAAACCCTCCTTTTAATGTTCACGTTGCAAGATGTTATGGAACGTGTATTTATCAGCACGATAATGCGAGTTATCATAAAGAATTGGATAACCGTCCATTGAATACGCAACCGTGTGGGCTAGAAAAGCGGGTTGCCCTGGAGAGGTCTCAAGTAAGTCACTTAAGCCTTTTTCCAATACGACTGCTTCGAGTTCTTGGTTGGCATACCCGATTGGGATTGTTTGCTCAATCAAGCGGTAGAGTGACCCTTGTGCCTCATGGGCCGTTAATTCTGGTAGAATTTTTTGTTTCAGATAGATTTGTTCGTGGGTCATCGCTTCACCGTCTGCCATTCGCAAGCGTTCAATCTGCCAAACTGGCTCCTGTGGTGCTAAATCTAACTTGGAGGCCACATAGTCCGGATAAACGATTGTCCGGCGTAAATCTAACACCCGCGTGCTGACATCCAATTGAAACTGTTTGGCTGCTTCGGTAAAACCAACTAAACCAGATGAACCACTCGAAATTTTACTTTGTGTTGCAAGTACATAGGTGCCACGATTTCGATCGCGTACCACGACATGTTGTTTAACCAATAGATCGATTGCTTTGCGAATTGTTAGCCGCGTCGTTGAAAATTGATTGGCTAAATCCGTTTCCGATGGTAATTTCTGATGGATCCCATAGACCCCTTTTTGAATGTCATCTCGTAAGGCTTCTGCAATTTCAACGTATAGATACTTAACCATTCCAACCACTTCCTCTATTCAACTGGTGCTTTAATCCGTTTCGCGTAGGCTTCAAGCCATTCTGCTGAAATGGGTTCGATCACCGTCGTTTGACTTGGCCCTGGATTAGCCATAAAAATTTGTGGTGCCGCATCTTGATTGCCAGCTGCAAACGTAAACTCAACGTTCGTCGCCACGCCCCATTCACCTTGATTATTTAAGGCAACCAACGAAAACTCGCCAGCTTTGCCGTAGCGTTTTTTTAATTTCTCAACAAACGGATAGACTGCTTGATCACACGCTGCTTGTGGTGATAAACCGGTCCCCATCAGGCGCACAATCTCATATGAAAGACAGCCCTTCATTAAATCTTCGCCTAACCCAGTAGCGGTTGCGCCACCGATTTCGCTATCCACGTAAAAGCCACTGCCAGATAATGCAGAATCACCAGTCCGCCCTGGTTTTTTCATAAATAATCCAGAAGTTGACGTCCCCGCTGCCATACCGGCAGCTTGATCCAAACTAACCATGCCAACTGTATCGTGACCATCATATGGGCTAAGATTTTTTTCGTTAATTTCTTTAATTCGTTGCATCCAGATTTTGTGTGCGCGTTCGGTCAACATATTACGGCTTTCAAAACCGTTAAACATCGCATATTGTGACGCTCCCGCACCAACCAAGAAACTATTAAAATGATCGTCACTTAATTGACGCGCAACTGAGATTGGGTTCTTCACATCACTAATTCCTGCAACAGCACCAATTGCAAAAGTGTTGCCATCCATGAATGCCGCATCCATCTCCACTAAGCCTTGCGCATTTGGCAAACCACCGTAACTGACCGATTTAAAGAAGGGGTAATCTTCCACTTTTTTGATAGCGGTTTCAATTGCATCCGTACTTTGCCCACCATTTTTTAAATCAGCCATCGCTTTTTGAATCCCTTCAAAGGCCATTCGCCAAGTCCCAATCATTGCATATGTCATAACTCTCATCTCCACATGTAAGCGTTTTAATAATCACGGTATAATCAAAATTGTATATACAATCAATACTTTTTTTGAAATAAAAAAGCCACCGCAGTGACTTTTCATTTAAAGATAGAGGCCAATCAACATTCCCACTAGCCAAAAACCGTTAAAGACAATTAGATTCTGAACCGCTGTACCAAATACAACGCGTTTTTCCTGACTCTTCTGTAATGCAAACCCATTACGTAACAAAGTTGGGCCACTCGCAAAAGCTAGCGCTGCTGGCCATGGATATAATTTCAGGCCAATCCCAACAATAATCACCACGTAACAACTATACGCACTAAGTTGATAAAGTTGAATGCCGCGCTTTTGACCAATGTAACTGATTAATGTGTGCCGCCCATTCTCTAAATCGACTGTGTAATCACAAATATTGTTCATTAACATCAAATTAGCAATCAGGAAGACAGTTGGTAAACTCGCCACAAACACCAAAATCACATTCAGCCAATTCAGTTGGAATAACATTAACGGCCCATCAAAGCGCAAATCGACCAACTGATCCGCCGGAACGTTGACATACACCGTCAAAAAGAAATTACCGAACCCTAATACCAGACTCGATAACAACTCACCCAGTGGTAATCGTGAAATTGGGAATGGGCCGTAAGTATATAAAATCCCGATTAAGATGAACAGAACACTGATGGCTAACACAATTAAATTTGTGCGCCAGACCAGAATCAGCCCCAGAACGGTTGCCGTACTTATAAAGCCGATCAACCAGCGTAAAGCAACCTTAGGGGCAATATCTTGTCGTCCTAATGCACTGGTTGATTGCTGGAGCGTTTCATTTTTAGCGAGGTGAAAGTCGTTGTAATTATTCCATCCCGTTGTGAAGACATCAATTAACACCAATGCACAGAAGTACAACACGGTATTGATCGGATCAATTTGGTGGAAATAATACAACGTAAAAAAGAACCCAGCCATAAAGGGAATCACGCTACCAACTTTAGTGCGTAATTCGATAAAATCTAAAAACGCCTTAACAGACATCTATTCCGCCTCCGATAACATTCAATAGTCCTATTCTAACAGAGAATGTCTAACAAATAAAAAAAGAGTCGGTTGGAACAAAAGTAACTTTTGCCCTAACCGACTCTTTCAACAGCCGAAATTTGATCATCTAACCATGTTCTATCTGAACAGATCGCATACGCTGTTTGATTCTATTTTGTTTTCAAATCTTCAATCGAATTAATATTCGTCATATACTTCGGTACAGCTAAACCGACCTTAGCACCCTCTAAGTTCGGACCTAAGTCTTCAATCTGACCTTTGTAATCCTTGTAGTATAAACCAGAGGTCTTCGGTAACCATGCGGAAACTTGTGCATCGGCTGCTTTAGTTGCGACTGACGCCCACATCGGTTGAATTTCCATAGCTTGAATCGTTGGTTGATAACCTTGTTGACGTAAAACTTCAGCCACCACGTTAGTTGACGCGATTTCTGAATCCCAAGCCACATAGGTTAACTTAATTTTCGTGCCATGAACCTTTTTAACACCCTTAGTCCACTCAGCAACTTTTTCTGGATTGTCTTGAATCCAATCGCGCGCCGCCTTTTCAGGTTCAACACCGTCATTGACTTTAAGCATTACGGTCGACATTTCCTTTGGCGTCCAATGGAATCGATCTAAGATGGTATATGCTTCTGGCATATCCTTCTTTAGCCCCTTACGAACAACCGTATTAATGTGTTCAGCTTGACCAAAAACATTTTTGGGGTCTTTTAAAAACTTGATTGGATATTTAGTAAACATCCAATGTGGTTGCCAACCAGTAATGACGATTGGGCGTTTATCCGCAATCGCTTTGTCTAACGTACTGGTCATTGCCGCAGTTGAGCTGGTTTGCAACTGCCAGTTCTGATCATTCAAATGATACTTGTTAATTGCAGTTTGTGTGGATGCCATAATCCCAGCACCCGCGTCAATTCCGGTAATCGTGTAATTAATTTGACCGCCTAATTTCTCATCGGTAGCGTACGGCTTAGTTTGCGAACTGCAGGCCGTTAGAAGTGTGACGAGCCCCACTAAGGTGAAAAAAGCTATTAATTTATTCTTCTTAATCACTGAATCCCTCCTTAATGTTTGCGTTGCCGGTTCAAAGCTTGGGTTAAACGATCAATAATAATCGCTAAGATGACGATTGCCAAGCCGGCTGCAAAACCGCCCCCAGCATCATTCCGACCAACAGCAAAGTAAACTCTTGTTCCTAAGCCCATTGCTCCAATCATTGACGCAATCACGACCATTGATAAGGCCAACATCATACTTTGGTTAACCCCAGCCATTAAGGTCGATTTCGCCAATGGTAATTGAACCTTAATTAACTTCTGCCATTCAGTTGAGCCATATGAATCAGAGGCTTCGATCAATTCGGTTGGCACTTGGCGAATCCCAAGGTTTGTCATACGAACCGTTGGTGGCATGGCAAAAATCACTGACGCGAAAACGCCAGGGACCATCCCGATCCCAAAGAAGGCAACGGCTGGAATTAGGTAAACAAATGCCGGCATTGTCTGCATGAAATCTAAGATGGGTTTAAATATTGCCTGGGCAATATCGCTTTTGGCCATCCAAATTCCAAGTGGCACCCCAATTACGAGGGAAATCAGACTCGACGTTAACACTAACGTTAACGTTTGCGTCATATCCCGCCAGAAATCAAGGTTCCAAATCAAGAGTAGCCCGAGGACTTCAAAGATAATTAAACCCCATTTTTTGGTGTCGCGATTCGCTAAATAAGTGACGCCAGCGATAATCACGATGAATAACCAGATGGGGATTAAATCAAACACCCATTGGAAAGCGTTGATGATTCCGCCAATAAAATTCGTTAAACCATTAAAAAAGCCAGTAAATTGTGTCAGCCAATCGACAAAGTGATCCATCCAATTGGCAATTGGTAATTTAGCAATCGTCATTAAATTAAGCAAAATGGTTCACCTCATTTCCTGCAAGTGCCCCTAAGACGGCCCCGCGAATAATAATCCCACGTAATTGTTGCTTATCATTTAAGACAGCAAATGGAATGCCCGTTTGCGAAATATCATCTAAGATATCAGCAATCGGTGTCTCTTCATCGGTTGTTGGGACTTCAGTATTCACGATTGATTGTAAATCACGACTTTCTTTGCGGACTAATTCAAGCACATCACGCGCATCAATAATCCCAACTAACTCACGTTTACTGTTGACAACGTAAGCATTAGAAACTTCATTTTCACGCATTCGTTTTAAGGCCAAACGAGGGCCATCTTTTTCAATATTAACAGTCGTTGGGCGAATCATAACATTGCCGGCCGTGTAAACTTTACTACGATCAACGTTTTCGATGAATTTCTCAACATACTCGTCAGCAGGCCGTGTCAAGATATCTTCCGGCGTCCCGGTTTGAACGATTTCCCCGTCCTTCATAATCATGATATGGTCACCAATTTTGAGTGCTTCATTTAAATCATGACTAATAAAGATAATTGTTTTGTGCATCGTTTCTTGCAAGTCGAGTAGTTGGTCTTGCATGTCAGAACGATTCAATGGATCAAGCGCAGAAAAAGCTTCGTCCATTAATAAAATCTCAGCATCGTTCGCTAATGCACGCGCTAAACCAACCCGTTGTTGCATCCCACCAGATAATTGTGTCGGATACTGATCGCCATAACCATTTAAACCAACTAAATCGAGTGCTCCATTCGCTTTTTGTTCCCGTGTCGCCTTATCAATGCCTTGAATTTCAAGCCCATAGGCTGTATTTTCGAGAATCGTTCGATTTGGAAAGAGCCCGAAATTTTGGAATACCATGCTCATCTTTTTACGCCGGACTTCACGTAATGCCTTCTTATCAATCTGCATTAAATCCTCGCCATCGATTAATACACTACCTTCAGTAGGCTCAATCAACCGGTTGATCATCCGAACCAATGTTGATTTACCACTCCCAGATAGTCCCATAATGACAAAAATCTCGCCAGATTCTACTTCGAAGTTAGCCCGGTCGACACCGATTGTCGCACCTGTTTCCTTTAGAATCGCTGCTTTTGGTTTTCCTTGTTTCAGTAATTCTTTGGCACGCGGCACGCGCTTACCAAATATTTTTGTTAGATTTTTGACTTGTAATTTGACAGTCATAGAATCCCCCTTTGATTTCATTTTCTGAAGACTATATCTAAAAAGTATACAGGTTTATTGTGAAAGTTACACACCGTCCACTTTTATTCTCATTTTATTCTAATGTGATAGTTAGGTAACCAACTTTCTTTAAAAATTAAAAAATCGCTAGATGGGGCTTTATGTTAGTCTTTAAAAATCAGATTAGTTCTAAAACAGAACCGATCTGAAAATGCAACTATTTTCCTTTATACATTAAAATAAAATGAGAATTAATCCCTTTTAAAATTCACAAACCCTTAATTAGGCCATCAAAAAAAGCGTTGACCAAATCGGTCAACGCTTTTAAAAAATTTAGCCATGTACTGCTTTTCGTTGATAGCGATGATACAAAGCAAGGGCCATGATCGTAAAGACAATCGGACCAATAACCATCCAGAAGGCATCTAAATATTGACCTTCTAACATCGGTTGAATAATCGTAAAGGCAATTCCGAAAACAAGGACTAAGTCGACCACAATCGTCACCGCCTTAACAGCAACTGGTGATTTAAAGAATTCGTAAGGCCGTTCCAAATCTTTGCGTGCCTTGAAATATGGAAAGGCAGTCACTAAAAAGAGGTATGGCAACGATGTTGAAATGTTAGACATCAAAGTCAAGACATTATAGAAGTCACCGGCAGCTTTACCACCAAATGAAATAACCGCGATTAAAATGCAGACCAATAATGCTTGCGCCCACATTGCTTTTTCAGGCATGCCATGCTTGTTAACTTCTGCAAAGCCGTTCGGCCAGAGTGCTTTAGGTGTCCCGAGAACAAATGACTTTAATGGTGAATAAATCAAGACGGCAAATGCGCCTAAGTAACTGATAAACATGATTAAACCGGTAATCCGAGCAAAGGTTGTTCCAATCGTCATCGCAACGGGTGTCGTCATCCCAAAGGCATGGCCGAATTGATAACCCAAGTTTTGCATAAGAACATAAGTAATATTGCCCATGTTAGCTTTATTCCCGCTCAAGACTTGTTGCCAGTTCGTTGAGATGCCCCACATAAAGATTGCAACCGCGTAGATTAATGTAATGAAGACTGTCGCAATCATTAACCCTTTAGGGAAAGTCTTTTCAGGCTGATCCATACTATCGGTAACACCGCCCATGGCTTCCATCCCCGCGTAAGCAAAGATTGAGAAGACAACAAATGATAACATCCCAATTGGTGTTTGATAGCTACTCATCGGACTCTTAACAAAGGTCGTCGTCCCATGAATCGGTTCTGCCAAATGAAAACCCGTTTTAAACCAAATCGCCACACTAATCACTAAGAATGCGGCGAATAAAAAGGCAACGGCCATCCCACTGAATGACGCAAACTTTTGAATCTTATCAACCCCACGACTTGATAGGAAAGTTAATAATAAAATCCAAAGAATTCCTAAGACACCGACCACTTGAGTGCCATTCATCCCTAATAAATGCCAGGTTGCTGTTTGATCTGAACCTTGGAGGAACGTTGAAAACGGCACCCACACTTTAGCAGCTGTTGACACCATCCAGACAATCCATGACGCTAACCAGATGAACGTCCCGATGAAAGCCGCCTTTTTACCAATGGATGCTTCTAACCAAGAATAGATGCCCCCGCGTGATTCTTTCAAAGAAGAACCAAATTCAGCAAACATTAATGAAGTTGGTAAGAAAAAGAAAATTGCCGCTAAGATATACCAAATAATGCTGGCATAGCCCATTAAGTAGAAAGCAATTGTGGTATTCGCAAAGCCGAAGATTGACCCAAAAATCATCAATACGAGACCTTGAACGTTAATTTTTTTTGATTTCGCCATTTCAATAAGTCCTTTATAATTGTATTAAGTAGAATAAATATACAATTCAAAGGGCATAATGTCAATTATATTTGAATAAATCAACCGTTTCTAGCCTTTTTATTCATGTATTCATAATTATATACAATTTACGCCACAAAAAAAGACGTTCACTTTTAGCGAACGTCGATTGCCTTATTTAATGTTGGCAACCTTAGCGACTTTGCCACTATTGACACTCGCGCTAATTTCCCCTTCTTGACCGTTATTGATAACAAATTGATCGGTTGCTTGACACCGTGGGCAAGTTGTTTCAATTTGAAACTTAGTAGAGCCATCTGAATTATCTTCTAGTGCTGTCTTCGTCGTGATTTCCATCGCTGGATGTTGGCACTTATAGCATTGAAAGACAATAAAACGCCGTTCTACAAATTCATCTGCTAAACTCATGTGATTCATCCTTTCAACTAGCTTATTTAAGTTCATTCTAGCAGTCTGCTATTTTTTAGGGTACCTTTTTGCTCACGTGTCGTTTTCTGAAAGCATCCCTTAGAAATGAATCAAAAGGCGAACGATTTTAAAGTTTAAAAGCATTATGGTATGTGATATACTTACAACACACCATCTAGAAGGAGAGGTTTAAAAATTTGCCAATCACACTAAAAGCAAGTTATTTTTCTGCAAATTCACCAAATTCTAGTTCATTTCACGAAAATTCACTGATAGAAATCAGTGATAATGGTCAAATCACAAACATTATTCATCAAACGGCGTCAGAATACTCTGAGCGATTATCAGCTGCACGCCAACATGACCACTTAATCACACTCGCTCCCGGACACTTCTTGTTACCAGGCTTTATCGATCTACACAATCATGCGCCACAATGGCCACAAGCTGGAATTGCCCTTGATCGCCCTTTAGCTGATTGGCTCAATCATTATACCTTTCCTCTTGAAGCGCGCTACGCCGATTTAGATTTCGCCACACCTGTGTATCAAGACTTAGTGACCGAAATGCTCGCTAACGGCACAACAACCGCCCTATATTTCGGAACAATTCACAATTCTGCGAATCTACGACTCGCAGAAATTTGTTCCCAAGCAGGGCAACGGGCTTTCATCGGAAGTGTTGCGATGGATAATCCAGATCAAACACCAGACTATTATCGTGATGCTTCTCCTGAAGAAGCCATTAATAAAACACAAACTTTTGTTCAAGCAATTCAAGATACCTATCGTAATGGGTTCATTCAACCCGTCATTACCCCCCGCTTCATCCCTAGTTGCACAACTGAAACACTTCAGCAACTCGGTCAACTTGCACAGTCCCAACACATCACCGTTCAGACACACTGCAGCGAAAGCGACTGGGAACACGATTATGTACGCGAACGTTACGGCCATACAGACTCTGAGATGTTGCAATCATTCGGATTATTGAATCAACATTCGGTATTAGCACATGCAACACAACTGACAACTACTGACCAAAGTATCATTAAAACCGAACAAGCAGCGATTGCGCACTGCCCTATCTCAAATGTCTATTTTGGTAACGGGATTCTCCCCGCACACGAGTTACTTAATCAAGGCATTAAAATTGGGCTTGGCAGTGATATCGCCGGTGGTTATACCCCTAGCTTATATGCCAATTTGCAACAAGCCGTAACGGCCTCCCAAATTCGACAAGACGGGGTTGACGCCACCATTGCGGCTGACCAACGCGGTGTTGCGAACAGTCGGATCAGTGCTAAACAAGCTTTTTATATGGCAACCGTCGGTGGTGCAACTAGTCTTGGCATTCAAGCTGGTGCCATTGAATCGGGATTGCTTGCTGATTTCCAAATCGTTCAAGCGCCACCACGCTTTGCAAGTCTTACACCAGATGAACAACTCGAACAACTTTTATTCCGCCACACCAAACACCAAATTAAGGCCGTCTACGTTCAAGGTAAACTGGTCCACGAAAAGGAGCACAACTGGTATGAATGAACAATCTCAAAAATTAATGGTCGGTCCTGACGAGCCGATTTCGAATCAAGAAGCTGGCTTCTTAGGACTACAACACGTTTTAGCAATGGATGTCTACGTTCCCCCCGTTATCATTGCCGGTTTATTGGCGATGGGTCTTGATGCAAAAGCCGGCTTAATTCAAGCGACATTCCTTGCTGCCGGGATTGGTACGATTCTTCAAACCAAATTTTTTATGAAAATGCCTGTTTCCCAAGGCCCTTCATTTGTTCCAATTGGGGCAATCGCCGGGATTTACTTTGCTAGTGGTGCTAAAGACGGCGGGATGGCAACGGTGATTGGCGCTTCAATTGTCGGTTCAATTCTGTTAATTCTTCTCGGCGTCACCGGCCTCTTCCAAAAAATTATTAACAGCTTAGTCCCCCAAGTCGTCGGTGGCACAATCATCACCATCGTTGGTCTTTCACTGATGCCATCTGCTTTAGGTGATAACATTTTCAAAGCACAGGGCAATATCAATGAGAACTTACTCCTGGCTGTTGTGACCGTCGCCATTCTAATTCTTTGTGTTTCGCTAGGTATCTACTTCCCTAAATTACAAAAACTCTTCAAAGTTAGTTCCATCATCATCGCCTTATTAGGCGGAACTGTTTTAGCAACCATGCTTGGTAAATTTGACTGGCAAAGTGTGAACGAAGCGAGTTGGTTTAGCTTGCCAAGTTTCACCGCATTCCACTATGGTATGCACTTTTCGATGACAGCAATCATGACCTTCGTCATTATCTACGCCGTTTTAATGACCGAAACGACCGGGACTTGGTTTGCAATGAGTGCCGTTACGGATTCGCCCATCAGTAAGAAACAATGGAATCACGGGATTATCGGTGAAGGAATTAGCTGTTTAATCGCTGCACTCTTAGGCGGCTCACCAGTTACAGGGTATGCAACTAACGCCGGCATTATTTCAATCACCGGTGTTGCTAGTAAAAAAGTATTCGTTTCTGCCGGGATTTGGTTTATCATCTTCGGCTTCTTTAATAAATTAGCGGCCTTCTTATCAGCGATTCCAGCCCCAGTTATTGGTGGGATTTTCGCCATCATTTGTTCAACTATCATGCTCAACGGGTTAAATGTTATTCGCACACTACACACCCAAGAACGTGATATGTACATCATCGGAATTCCAATCATTCTATGTATCGCCATCATCATCATGCCACAATCATTGGTGAAAGCAACGCCTCAAATGATCCAATACTTACTTGAATCACCAATTTCGATTTGTGCGCTTGCCGCAATTATTCTCAACTTAATCTTACCAAGAGACAGACAAATTGCGTTTAATTAGACTGAAATAAAAAGAAGCCCCCTGATAAAAAAGTTTATCAGGGGGCTTCTTTTTTCGTAAATGTATTTCCCGATTGAGACAGCACACTTTTTTTAAACGTGCTCCAGCAGGCATATTCCTGTGCTTAACCAAACTTGTCGCATCGGCGATTGCAGACAAATCCAGTTAATACTCGAAATATAAACGCCTGCTTGCGCACTCTTTTAGACACTGACCATTCGAATCGTCATGATGTTCTTATTCATCGAGATATCTTCCACAATTTCTGCATATTGCATTTCCCGGGGAATTTCGATGCGATAGACGTTAGTGTAAATCGTATCACGTTCGTTTTGCGTTACTGAGAAGTTCACATCGCGAATTTGAATCTGATGTTGTTCAAAATAGCTCTGAATAAACTCCTTGGTTTCCAATTTATGCTTATACTTAATTTCGATTTTTTTCAACGTATTGATGTGAATAATCTTTTTCAAGAAGACAATCACGAAAATGACAAAGACCGCACTGATCACCGCAATTTGATAGTAGCCCATCCCAATTGCAAGTCCTAATCCCGCAGTAGCCCAAAGTGAGGCCGCCGTCGTCAATCCTTGAATCTTGTGGCGGGTGACAATAATCGTTCCAGCTCCTAAAAAACCAATCCCACTGACAACTTGTGCAATCAGCCGCGCTTGATCAGAACGAATAGTGGTACTAATCGCACTATGCGCTAATGCAAATTGAACGTTTTGCGCTGCGATTTCCTGCTGAATCATCGCAATCACACACGCACCAATGCAGACCAGAATGTGTGTCCGCATTCCGGCTGGGCGGTTCTTATATTCCCGATCAGATCCGATAATCCCAGCAATTAAGGTTGCCAGTAGCAGTCGAATAATGATATGCACACTCGTTACTTCAAACAATAAAATCCCTCCAAAATAATACCTTATCTCTAGTCTAGCATACCGAACAAAAAAAGCGCTCGTCAATCCATATCAATTTACGGATTAACGAGCACCTATTCATTAGCCAACTAGGCCGATTGTTTGTAGAATCAAATAGATATTTAAAAGCGTCAACACAATTGTGACAAACCATGCCGTATATTTCACCCAAGGGCGGTTAACGAATGGGCCCATGATTTTTTCATCACTCGTGAACATTGTCAATGGAATCATCGAGACTGGCAATGCAACACTCAAGAAGACTTGTGAGTAAATCAAGAGGTTTTCAACTTGTGCTTCGTTCCCATGGTAGTAAACCGTGAAAATAATAACAGGTAAGATTGATAACCCACGGGTAATCACCCGTCGTGCCCACAATGGAATCTTCATGCGAACGAAACCTTCCATGACGATTTGTCCTGAAAGTGTCCCTGTGATGGTTGAATTTTGACCAGAAGCTAATAAAGCAACGGCAAAGAGTAAACTCAACATTGGGCTAGCAATGCTCCCAACAATTTCTTTGTTTTGTAAAGCATTGAATAAGTCAACGAATCGTCCTAAATCACTGTTAGTTCCAAAGAACATTGCTGCCCCTAAAACTAATAGTAAACAGTTAACGATAAATGCGACTGTTAATTGAATGTTTGAATCAATGACTGTAAACTTGATTGCTTTCTTCTTTTCGGCGTAATCGTCACGGTCATATTGACGTGCTTGTGCGATTGACGAATGCAAGTAGAGATTGTGCGGCATAACAGTTGCCCCGACAATCCCTAATGCCAAGAATAGCATCTTCTGGTTGGTAACAATCCGTGTACTTGGTACAAATCCGCGCATTACGTCGCCCATATTTGGTTGCGCTAGAATCACTTCGTATAAGAAAACGAATAAAATAACGGCCACCAAGGTTGCGACAATCGCTTCGATCTTCCGGAAACCGAGTTTCATTAATAGTAATAATAGCAAGACGTCAAATGCGGTAATCAAGACACCCCAGAGCAATGGGATGTTGAAAATCAGTTCTAACGCAATTGCGGAACCAATAATTTCGGCGATGTCGGTCGCCATAATTGCTAATTCGGTGACAATCCAGAGGAAAATCCCCATCTTTTTACCGGTTTTAGCCCGCGTCATCTGCGCTAAATCCATTCCGGTTACAATCCCTAAACGCGCTGCCATTGCTTGTAATAACATCGCAATAAGTTTGATACTAGGATCACACTGATCAAGGTGTATGCGTATTGCGCACCACCGGCGATTGACGTGATCCAGTTCCCTGGATCCATATAACCAACGGCCACTAACGCACCAGGTCCCATAAAGGCCATCAACGTCCGCCAAAAACCAGCGTTCTTGGGAATCGCAACCGTGTTATTAATTTCTTCAAGACTCGTGCCATCAGCATAGTGTATGAATTTCTCATGCTTTTGTTGATTAAGTTCACCCTTTTGTGAATCTTCTCGCTGCTTCTTATCCATATAAGTACCTCTTTCTCTTCGATTGAGTCGTTCAACTATTAGGATTCAATGACTTTGATTTTAGGATGACCTAACTCTGATCGTCTCCAGTGTTCAAATTAATCCTTACCCATTCTATCATATCTCTTTGATGTTGTCCCTGAACAAGATTAAAAAAAAGCTGTTTCTCAGCGTTTTTTTAGGTAACCGATTACAAATAATTGCCCACCTTAAGTGCTATCAAAAATGACGTTGACTGTCTTTAACAGCCAACGTCATTTAACTTTTATTTAGACGACTAAACTTAATAGTAAGACGCCAATTAACCCAACAATCGAAATCAATGTTTCCAAAACTGTCCAAGTTGCAAGGGTTTCTTTGACACTTAAATCAAAGTATTCCTTGAACATCCAGAACCCGGCATCATTCACGTGAGAAGCCGCTAAACTGCCGGTCCCAATTGAAAGGACCATCAGTGCAGGGTTCACACCGGCTGATTGCATTAGTGGTAAGACCAAGCCTGCCGCCGTCAATGATGCAACAGTTGCTAACCCCAATGCCACCCGTGAGACAACTGCGATTAACCAACCTAATAATAGTGGTGATAGTGATAAATTGGCATTCGCGAATAATTTAGTGACACTATCGCCAACCCCGCCGTCGATGGGGATTTGTTTAAACGCACCACCCCCACCAATGACTAGGAGTAACATCGCGATTGATTTAACGGCTTCTTCAATCGTCTTCATAATCGCTGGGGTTTTAATCCGACGCGCCCAACCCATCGTATACATCGCAACCATCAATGAAATGGTCATTGCAATGGCTGGTGTCCCGATAAAACCAACGATTGAATCCAGCATCGTTGGATTTTTAGGTAATTTCCCGCCGTTAAAGGCCATTTGATAAATCGTGGTGACAGCCATCAAAATGACTGGGAATAATGAGGTTATGACACTAATTCCAAACCCCGGTGTTTCGTCTAATTTAAAGGTTTTTTGAGGCCCAAGTGCCGTCAGATTACCTTGGCGCGCGAACGCATCTGGTACTAAGCGTTTTGCAATCTTAGTGAATAATGGACCGGCAATAATCACTGAAGGGATCGCAATTAAGACCCCATATAACAATACGTGACCAGCATTTGCCCCTAAAGCTGAGGTAATTGCTGTTGGTGCTGGATGGGGTGGCAAGAACCCATGTGTGACAGAAAGTGCTGCAGCCATCGGAATTCCAAGGTACAAAATTGACACACTTGCTTCGATTGCAATCGCGAAAACGATTGGTACTAACAAGACCATCCCAACTTCAAAGAATAAGGCAATCCCAATGATGAACGAAGCCAACATAATTGCAATTTGAAGTCTTTTTTACCGAACATATCGATTAAGGTATGCGCGATTCTAAACGCGCCACCAGCGTCGGCAACTAACCGCCCCATCATGGCACCAAAGCCAAAGACAATTGAGAGCTCACCAAGTTGACCGCCAATCCCGTTTTGAACACTGGTTGCAATGTCCGTTAATGGCATACCTAGGCCAACCCCAACGGCCATTGCCGTTATAACTAAAGCGATAAACGTATTGATCTTAAATCGAATAATAAGGGCGAGTAATAAGATAATGCCCAATAATAGGACTACTAATGCCATAATTTTCCCTATTTTCAATAATGTTTGCGCTATCATGATATTGTTAAAAGTAACTGGGCTTTCAGACCCAGTTCACTTCGTTACTCTTTAACTTGCATATGTTTGCGTTGGAAGTCAGCAATTGCGCCGTATTCCGTATTTAATTCCCGTGTTAATCGAATCCAGATTGGTAATAGTTCGCGATAAACTTCAAAGTTGGCTTCTTCTGGATGATGCACATTCGTCACACCAACCATTTCTTTGACAGCTGATAGATCATCCACTAAGCCTAAACTATACATCCCTAAGACAGCAGCACCTAAACATGAGCTTTCGAAACTCTCTGGAATCGTGACGTCTTGTTCAAAGACATCCGCCAACATTTGGCGCCATAATTCTGAACGGGAGAAGCCACCCGTTGCCTGAATACTCTTTGGTTTACCTGCCACACCTTCAATCATCAGCATCACCATGTATAAGTTATAAACGATGCCTTCAAGCGCTGCACGCACCATGTGCGCCCGCGTATGTTGCCGCGTCAAACCGAAGTATGATCCACGTGCATCTGCATCCCAGATTGGTGCCCGTTCGCCACCCAAGTAAGGATGGAATAAGAGTCCATCTGAACCAGCCGGAATTTCTGCCGCAATTTGTGTCAAAATATCGTATGTTGAAACATGCATTTGTTCAGCCTTGATTTTTTCAGGTGCAAAAAGTTGATCGCGCACCCAACGGAAGACAATTCCCCCGTTATTGACCGGTCCACCGACCACCCATTTATCCTTGGTTAAGGCGTAGCAGAATAATTTACCGTTTGGATCAACCACTGGATGATCAACAACCACTCGCACGGCACCGCTTGTCCCGATAGTAACGGCGACTACGCCTGGATCAATTGCATTTACCCCAAGGTTTGATAAAACCCCATCGCTGGCGCCAAAGATAAATGGCACTTCAGCACCAATGCCGGTTAATTCACCATAGATCGGGTCAATCCCTTTAACATAATCCGTTGGTTCGACTAATTCAGGTAGTTGTTGGCGTGTGACACCAGCCACTTCAAGGGCTTGTTGATCCCAATCTAAATTAAAGATGTTGAACAAGCCGGTTGCTGAAGCGATTGAATAATCCATTTGATACGTATGGAAAAGTTTTTGGAAGACATACGTTTTAATATCGATGAATTGACTAGCTTGGTTGAACAATTCGGGTTGCGCTTCTTTCAGCCAAATCAGTTTTGAAAGTGGCGCCATCGGATGGATTGGTGTGCCAGTGTGTTGATAAATGGCTTGGCCCAACCCATTTTCTTTCAATTGTTGACTTGCTTTAGCAGCTCTATTATCCGCCCAAGTAATTGCCCGAGTTAGCGGTTGATCATTTGCATCCATCAGAATCAAGCTGTGCATCGCAGCCGAGAAACTAACGCCCTGTAATTCGCCGGCTTGAACGTTGCCCTTGCGCATCACCTGTCGTAATACTTCTAACACTGCATTAAAAATTTCATCCGGATCTTCTTCTGCCATATCGGGTACGGTTTGATATAAAGGATAACCAACGTTTGCGTAAGCTTTAACATTCCCTTTTAAATCATATAAAACCGCTTTCGTACTTGTTGTTCCAATATCCGCACCAATCATATATTTCATCATAATTACCTCGTTTATGTGATGTTTACTGACTACTTATTAGGATACCACTTATTTCTTATCAACTGCATGGCCGCCGAATTCATTTCGTAAAGCAGCAACAACTTTACCAGTGAATGTATCATCTTCAAGTGAACGATACCGCATCATCAATGATAAACCAATGACCGGTGTTGGGACTTGTAATTTCAAGGCTTCATCTAATGTCCATTTTCCTTCACCAGATGAGTGCATGATACCTTTTAAGCCTTCTAAGTTAGGGTCTTTTGCAAAAGCAGATTCCGCTAATTCCATCAACCAACCGCGAATCACAGAACCATTACTCCAAACCTTAGCAACCGCTTCGTTATCATATTCAAACTCACCATGTGATAACACATCGAATCCTTCAGCGATAGATTGCATCATGCCGTATTCAATTCCATTATGCACCATTTTGAGATAATGGCCACTACCAGCCTTCCCGGTATAGAGATAGCCATCTTTTTGAGCAATATCTTTAAAAATCGGTTCAATCTGTTTGAAGACTTCCGCGCTGTCACCGCCGATCATGAAGTTTCCGTCTGCGTTAGCACCGCTCATCCCACCAGAAGTTCCGACATCGAAGAAATGAATCCCTTTTGCGGCAAGCAATGCATTGTGTTGTTTAGAATCTTCGAAAAATGAATTACCACCATCAATGACAATGTCACCGGCTGTCAATTTGGTACTTAACGTTTCGATTGTGGCTTGTGTTGGCTTACCAGCAGGTAACATGCTCCACACAATTTTAGGTTGTGGCAATTGTGCCACCACATCATCAATATCCTTTGCAGGTAATGCACCTAAGCGGGTTGCTTCTTGAACCGCTGCTTCATTTAAGTCAAAGGCGACAACCTCGTGCCCATTACGTCGTAAGTTAGCGACCAAGTTAATCCCCATTTTGCCTAAACCAATCATTGCTAATTTCATCTTTGCCAGTCCCCTTATCCACAATTTCATGTCACTTTTATTAATGTCTTTATTATATGTAAATTATTTTCTTCAATCAACCCTTTTTGAGAAAATAATTTTCTTTGTTGTTTTTTATGCTATACTATCGATAACAGGGGGGGCACTTCAATGACACAAAACATCGATTCCTTACTCCGTGCGTACTACACGAATTTAAGTGAAAAATACAAACAAATCGCAGATTACATCTTAAAAACTGAACATTTCAATCAAAGTTTAACGATTCAAGAATTTGCGGCTGACTGTGGTGTTTCAACAGCCACTATTTCCCGTTTCGCCAAAATGTTGACCTTCGCAAACTTCCAGGCACTCAAAATGGCGTTACTTGCTAAACAAGCAACTCCAACAGATAATCCACTCTTCCATGAAATTAGTAATAATGATGACTATCTGACCATGGCTGATAAAATTTTCGCATCCAATACTAACGCGCTCAAAGCAACTCGTTCACTACTGACTGAAGCACAATTACGGCAAGCCGTTGATTATATCAACCAGGCCAAGCGCTTAAGTTTATTTGGCTTGGGCGCTTCTGGAATCGTCGCTCAAGATGGCTACCACAAATTTTTACGAACTGCGATTCCAACTGTTTACAACCAAGACTACCATCTACAATTGATGCAGGCCACCCAACTCACCGAACAAGACTGTGCGCTGATTATTTCACATAGTGGTCAAAATAAAGATGCTTTAGAAATTGCACGCATCTTAAAAGAACGTCACGTTCCACTGATTGTCATCACCAGTTTTGGCAATTCAACCCTCGCTAAATTGGGTGATGTGACACTGTTGTCCATTTCCGAAGAAACCAATTACCGCGCCGAAGCACTACACGCGTTAATTGCACAAATCAGCATCGTCGATAGTCTGTTTATGATGGTCGCCGTTAATAATGGCCCACAAACAGAACAAAGTTTCAAAGCCATTCGGACTGAAATTGATCGGACTAGACAAAAATAAAAAAGCTGAGGTTGAAGAAATACTTCAACCTCAGCTTTTTTGCTGTTCTATTTTGAACATCTAAACGTGCTTTTTGGTTGCACCAACTTCCGCTTAATAAAAAATTGGTAGTCATCCTGAATTCTGGATAACTACCAATTTTTATTAATGCTCAGTTGCTGAACGCAACCAAACGCACTCTATTCTTAAACGTGCTTTTTTAAACGTACTTTATTTAATTTCTGCTAATGTCTTTTCAAGGTGGGCTAGGACACGGTCTTTACCTAACAATTCGATTGAATCAGGTAATGATGGACCATGCATTTCGCGAGTCGTTGCAATCCGAATTGGCATGTACAATTGACGGCCTTTAATCTTCGTATCTTTTTGGATGCCTTTAATGATTTGCATAATCCGTGGTGCTGTGAATAATGTTAAATCTTTCAAGCGTTCGCTGAATTCCTTCAAAACAACGGGTGCTGTTTCGTTATTTAATTCTTCAAGCGCTTCGGCGTCTAATTGTTCAGGTTCTTCAAAGAAGACATCTGACATTTCAACGATTTGAGCTGTGTAGCTCATTTGATCTTGGTATAACGCAATCAAATGACGGGCCCATTCGATCGTTTTGCTATCAGGATTTTCAGCGATTTTACCCGCTTTAATCAAGCTTTCTAACGAAAGATCCATGATTTTGTTTGGATCTGATTGTTTAACGTATTGGTTATTCACCCATTCGAGTTTCTTTTGATCGAAACTAGCTGGTGATTTGCTCAAACGTTTTGGATCAAATTGTTTGATGAATTCTTGGCGATTGAACAATTCGCTTTCGCCAACTGGTGACCAACCTAATAGGGCGATAAAGTTAAACATCGCTTCTGGTAAGTAACCCAATTCGCGGTATTGTTCGATAAATTGAAGCACTGATTCATCACGTTTACTTAACTTCTTACCTGTTTCAGTATTGATGATCAATGTCATGTGGCCAAAGACTGGTGGTTCCCAACCAAAGGCTTCGTAGACAGCCAATTGTTTTGGCGTGTTGGCGATATGATCGTCCCCACGCAAGACATGGGTGATTTCCATCAAGTGATCATCAACGACAACGGCAAAGTTATATGTTGGCATCCCATCGCGTTTCATGATGACAAAGTCGCCACCTAAACGATCTGATTCAAAGCTGATTTCACCTTTAACAATGTCATCAAACTTGTAAACGTGATCCTTAGGAAGACGTAAACGAACAACTGGTTGTAAGCCTTTTGCTTTAGCAGCTTCTTGGCTAGCCTTAATTTCATCATCACTCATACCTTCGTATTCGTAGATGTAACGTGGTGCTTCGCCAGCTGCTTTTTGGGCTTCCCGTTCTTCAGTTAATTCATCTTCTGTTTTGTATGATTCGTAAGCTAATCCCTTAGCCACTAACTCTTCAATTAAAGGCGTGTAAATTTCGCGACGTTCTGATTGACGATAAGGACCAAAGTCACCAGGCTTATCTGGACCTTCATCCCAATCCATACCTAGCCACTTCAAATTATCTAACTGACTGTTTTCACCGTCAGCAATGTTTCTTTTCGTGTCAGTATCTTCAATCCGAATCACGAAAGTCCCTTTGTTGTGACGTGCAAATAAATAGTTAAATAATGCTGTACGAGCATTCCCGATGTGCAAATGACCTGTTGGACTTGGCGCATACCGCACTCGGATTTTATTTTTTGCCATAAAAAAAACGCCTCTTTCTAAAATTATACTTGTCTACTAGTTTACCGTTATTATGCCTAAAAATAAAGGCTCAGAGACCACTAATCCACAAAAAAAGAATCTAGGACAAAAGTATGTTTGTCCCAGACCCTTCTTCTGATAGTAGAATTCTATCATTTAAACGTGCTTTTTGAACCATCTTCCTGCGCTTAACCAAATTTGCCAAATCGACGATTACATCGTCAATTCGTCAAATCCAGTTAATGCTCAGAAGATAACCAGTTCAAACGCACTCTTCCACTTAAACGTGCTTACACTAACTGCCTCCTGCGCCTTGCTACATCAGTCACATCACCGGCTTTACCGGCAATCCGCCTGATTAGGCAAATGCTTAAAAGCAAACCGTTAGTGACGCACTCTCACCGCATTAACGGAGTGGTGTCCATTGCCATTCTTCAACTTCTGGTAAATCAGTACCTTCATTGCGAATGTATTGATTGTGTTTAGCAACCATGTCATCCATTGATTGTGCGAATTGACCAGCTTGATCGCCAAGTACGTCAACTGCAACTTCTTTAGATAGACTGAAACGATCCATTTGATTCAAGACACGCATGTCGAATGGTGTTGTAATATCACCATTTTCACGGTAGCCATGAACATGAAGGTTATGGTTGTGACGGTCAAAGAAGATATCACGTACTAAGCCTTCGAAACCATGGAATGCGAAGACCACTGGTTTGTCTTTTGTAAAGTACATGTCGAATTCTTCATCTGTTAAACCACGAGGGTCCACTTTAGGTGAACGAAGTTTCAATAAATCAACAACGTTAATGAAACGAATCTTCATGTCAGGATATTGTTTGTGCAAGATTGAGATTGCAGCCAAACTTTCAAGTGTTGGTTCTGTCCCAGCAGCTGCAATCACAACATCTGGTTCAGCATCTTGGTCTGTACTTGCCCAGTCAATAATCTTCAAACCATTCTTAACTAAGACTGTTGCTTCGTCAATTGAGAACCATTGTTGACGTGGGTGTTTTGAAGCAACCACTAAATTGATCTTTTCTTGGCTCTTGAAGACAGTATCCATTGTTGCTAACAACGTGTTAGCATCAGCAGGTAAGTATTCACGAATGAATTCAGGTTTCTTTTCAGCTAAATGTGTTAAGATACCTGGATCTTGATGTGTGTAACCATTGTGATCTTGTTGGAAAACAGTTGATGTGGCAATCACGTTCAATGAAGGATACTTGTTACGCCATGCTTGTTCATCAGCCTTACGTAACCACTTGAAGTGTTGTGTTAACATTGAATCCACAACGCGCAAGAATGATTCGTAACTTGCAAAGAAACCATGACGACCAGTTAGGACATAACCTTCTAACCAACCTTCAGCTTGATGTTCTGATAATTGTGAATCAAGAACACGGCCTTCTGTTGCCATGTATTGATCGTTTGGTTCTTTGATTGGTTCCATCCATTGACGGTTTGTTGCTTCAAAAATATGGTTCAAACGGTTTGACATTGTTTCATCAGGGCCGAAGATTCTGAAGTTTTTATTTTGATCGTTGTCTTTGATGATATCACGAACATATTCGCCTAAAACAATCATGTCTTGCGCAACGACTTTACCGTGTTCTGAATTATCCACAGCATAATCACGGTAATCTGGTAAGCGTAATGGTTTAGGATCAATCCCACCATTGGTGATTGGGTTAGCAGCCATCCGTTGATCGCCTTTAGGTGCAATTTCTGCGATTTCAGGTTTTAATTGACCTGCTTCTGTAAACAATTCTTCTGGACGGTATGATTTCATCCAATCTACTAATGCATCAACATGTTGCATGTCAGCACTGTCAATTGGCACTGGAATTTGGTGCGCACGGAATGAATTTTCGATTGGTACGCCATCCCATGTCTTAGGACCAGTCCAACCCTTAGGTGCGCGGAAGACGATCATTGGCCATACTGGACGAGATGAATCACCGTTTTCACGCGCATTCTTTTGAATTGCTTGGATTTTTTCGATGGCTTCATCCATTGCAGCAGCAGTTGCTGGGTGCATCTTTTCAGGGTCGTCGCCTTCAACAAAGATTGGTTCCCAACCATTGCCTTCGAAGTATTTCGTTAATTCTTCATCACTCTTGCGTGAAAGAATTGTTGGGTTAGAAATCTTGAAACCGTTTAAGTTCAAGATTGGTAAGGCAGCACCATCATTCTTAGGATTGATGAATGTGCTTGATAACCATGATGCAGCTAATGGGCCAGTTTCAGCTTCCCCATCACCCACAACAACAGCAGCAATCACGTCTGGGTTATCTAAAATCGCACCAACACCGTGTGATAATGAATAACCAAGTTCGCCACCTTCATGGATTGAACCAGGTGTTTCAGGAGCCGCATGAGAAGCAACGCCGCCTGGGAATGAGAATTGTTTGAATAATTTCTTCATCCCTTCAACATCTTGAGAAATTTCTGGATAGATTTCTGAATAGCTACCATCTAAATATGAGTTTGAGACCATCACTTGACCACCGTGACCTGGGCCTTCAACGTAGAACATGTTTAAGTTATATTTATTAATTGCGCGGTTTAAATGAGCATATAGGAAGTTTTGGCCTGAGATTGTCCCCCAGTGACCAATTGGTTTTGCCTTAACATCTTTTGCTTCCAAAGGACGTTTCAATAGTGGGTTATCTTTTAAGTATAATTGACCAACTGAGATATAATTTGCAGCCCGCCAAAATGCGTCAACTTTAGCAAGGTATTCTTTGCTTGAATAATCTGTCATTTTAATAGCACCCCTTTTTAATTTTAAAAAAGTTCCTAATAGCTTTACTTTAAGTTCCAGTCGCAGCTTTTGCAACTTTGTTGTTTCTGACTACTCTCTTATCATACTAAACTTTTTAAAAAAGTCAACCATTTTTAATATTGGGTCGTACCAATTTTTTAAATCTAAAAATAGCGGCCCTATTCGCGACCGCTAACCGTAACGAATGTATTATATTTCATGTATTGGTAGTGCAGGCGCATCGTTGAAAATTCAAACGGTGTCCCATCGTCTAAGAAGAAAATCCCTTCCATGATGCCAACTGGTTCCGTCGGTTTCAACTTTAAGTGCGCTTGATCATCATCAGTTGATGGTTCCGCGAAAATTGACAGGAAAGCGCGTGTGACTTCTTGATTTTTCTCGGTTTCCAAGTAGTTAAAGATTGAACTCGACACAATTTTTTCGGTCAATTCGGGCATTACCTTAATCGGAATGAAGCCCGTTTCAATCATGAATGGTTCATCATCAAACAACCGGAGACGCTTGATTTCGTAAACAAAATCATCTGGTTTCAGGAACAAGTCTCGTTGCAATTCCGCGCTCGGCTTGATGACTTGGAAATCTAATAATTTAATCCCCGGTGTCCGATTACCGGCTTTAAAACTGTCGGTAACCCCTAGGTTAGAGCCATTGTAATTAAAAAACGAGCCACCCTTTAAATAAAGTGGATTAATAAAGGTTCCTGAACCCCGTTTTTTGAAAATGATCCCTTGATTAGCCATAACGTTTAACGCACGTTTGACCGAGCTACGACTCACTTGATAGTGTTCAGTCAACGTCCGTTCATCGGGTAATTTCATGCTGGGAAATGATTCTGCGTTAATCGCTTTTTTTAAGTCCGCGATAATATTCTGATAAACTAAGTCGGCCATGCTAAACTCCTTTATAAATCATTTTATCTCAAGCTTATTATACATGATTCCTAAAAGTCGTCTACAAACAGACTCGATAAATGTTCAATTATTAATGCAGGCCAATAAAAAAGGAGGTGCTGAGACAATGTTTATTGCCTCAGCACCTCGCGCGCTCCAGATCAGACTATCTTGCAAAAAATGCCTCACAGCGCCTACTTTTTATTTAATGTGCTTGAAATTGGGTATAGTATTCTGCTAGTAATTGGGCGATCCGGTTCCCAGTAATGGCATAATTTTCAGCGGGTTGGTTAGCTAATGAAATCCGCAAGTAGCCATCATCAGTCCCCATTCCTGCCCCATCCATCACAACAACGCCGTATTTAGCTGCAAGTTTATCTTCGAAATCAAGATAGCTCACGTGCTTTTCGAAATAGTCGTGGAATTCATGCCCATACTTTCTTTCAGCAAAATCATAGATGTTAAATACCGCATAATATTCAGCGTTTTCTTTAGAGTGATCACATTCCATGCCCATCGATTCCCAAAAAGCGTTGTATCGCGCATCAACCATTTTCTTGGAAGCTTCGATGTATGGATCCTTTTCACCTTCGTGAATTAAGCTGGTCAAACTAAATAGTGCCATCAAAATTTGTTGTGGTGTTGATAATCCCGCGGTGTGGTACAACGCGATTTCACGACTGTCAGCCACTGTTCGATCAATGAATTTCATCGCAAGCGGATTAGGCGCCACAACTGAGTACCGTTTTTCAAAAGCTGCCTTAATCGCTGGTTCTTCAGCCGTTCGCTTAGCAATAATTTCATCAAAAACATTATCTTGGTGCACTGCTAGTAAGCCTAAACGATGCCCAGTTGCCCCATAAAGTTTTGAATACGAATAAACTAACATCGTATTTCGGGGGGCAATTGAGTAAATTGTTTGGAAATCATTCACAAAAGTCCCATAAACATCATCCGTAATGATGATAATTTCTGGGTTTGCTTCAACGACCTCTTTAATCTTAGCTAACGCGTGTTTGCTGAAAGCCCGCGAAGTGGGGTTCGTTGGATTAACCACAAAAAAGGCTTTGATTGTCGGGTCCTTCAATTCTTCAAACTTGGCGTCCATCATTTGCCAGTTGTCATCTTCAACGGAACTCACATCGAATTGCTTTAATTTATATTCACTTAATTCTGGGATTTGCAAATAAGGGGTAAAGATTGGGGTATTGATGGCAATCGTGTCGCCAGGCCGTAAGATATGGCTGATCTTCAATTCCTTGAACAAATAAACCATTGCGGCTGTTCCGCCCTCTGTTGGGAAGACATCCGTTTGATTAGCTAATTTTTCACCATTATATAGTGACACTTCAAGGTATTTATTTAGGATTTTTTCCACATTGATTAAACTTCTCGAAGGTACTGGATAGTGATTGCCAATCGCACCGTCGACAAATTCGTGAACCAAATCATCCTGATTGAGGCCCATGTGCTTTTCGGTATAATCTAAAAAGGCTAATATAAATCGATCTGTTTTATGACTGGCATCAAGGTAGGCATGCAGCCGTTGTGCAATCCCTGCTTTATCAACGTAGCCCGCCATATCTCCATCAGCCTCGTTAATTTTCTTAGCAGATTCTTCGACGCCAAATTCGACAAGCTTATTAAAAGCTAATCGCGCCCGCGTATTAATCCAGTTAGGGTCCCCACGACCAACATTAATTGGTGCATTATGCATTGTATTTTTTTCTGAATTTTCTAAGAACAAAGCGGCAACTTCAAAGTTTGACATCTCTTTTAATCGCTCAATATCTAATGAGTGCATCGTTTTTCCACCTTTTTCAATTACTTGCTACATTCATAATCGCATCTAAAAGCACTTTAACGCTAATTGACAGTCAAAATAACGGCTAGCATTGTAAATTTATTGTTTGATTTATTATATCGTTTTTGTCTCAAAAATAAAGCACTCATTCAAAAATCAAACCATAAATGCCACAGCGATTCTCCAACTTCATATTGCATCATTTACCACAAACCTGCAACCCTGCGGCGGGATTTTTTCTAATGTTGCTAAAAAAGCACATCATCGTTCAACGATGATGTGCTTTTTAAAGTTTTAAGCGACGTTATTCCTTATTTTCTTTGAAGAACTTCGCGAAATTTTTGCGGTAATTGTGCAACATCCATTTAATCAATAGCCAGCGTTTGAGATTCATATCTTTGCTATATTCAAAAGTGGTGCCGTAACGTTTTTGTTTGATGAGAGCCAATGCCTTGTCTTTTTCGGCATTATTGCGGGCATATTTCTTAAAGACATCCACTGAAACGCCCAACCAAAGTGCGGGACTGTCTTCATCTTTATTCGCCCAAACAACAGGTTCATCTTGCAAGTCGTTTGTCACGTAATCGCGCACCACCCATTGGGCTAAGTTATAGCCGTTCAAGGTAACAAAGAAACTACTGCGGCCCATCCGTAAATTGATGTCGAATAACTTGTAGGTGTTATCGCGTTCATCATATTTCATATCGAGGTTGGCATAACCCGTAAACTCGATATCTTCAAGGAATTTTTGGACTTGTTGATAAATTTGTGCGTTGTATTCCGGCAAAATCGCCACGTAATTCCCAATAGCTGCGGGTGCTGGATCTTCCAATAATGGATGGCCCAGACACATCATCTTCACGTGATGTTGTTGGTCAACATAGATGTTCATCACGTGCATCCGACTGTCATCCCCAGGAATGAAGTCTTGTAAAATCATGTCTGATTGGTAGCCATTTTCATATACTTTTCGCATGATGTCTTGGAATTCAGCTTCACTTTTAATCGTGAAAGCTTTTTTGCGCCCTTCAAAATGCACATCAAGCCATTCCACAGAATCCGCCGGTTTTAACGCCACTGGATATTGGAAAGGTTGTTCCACCTGATTATCTTCAACCATTTGCTTGGTAATGATGTGCGTCTTGGGATAAGGTAAGTCATATTTGTCACAGATTTCATAGAAGGTTTCCTTATAAGTCAACTTTTCTAGTAAATCGTGATCAATATATGGACAAACAAAGACATCTTCCAATTCCGCTTTATGTTGTGAAATTAAGCTCGCATAGCCATCACCACAGCCAATCAAAATGACTGGGCCATCGCTATCGCGATAGATTTCCTTTAATTTTAGCATTTCAGTAATGAATCCAGGATCTTCACTGAAGCCTGGAATCAATTCTAAATCGACGATTTTTGTAAACCGAGTTGGTGCTAATTCCTGACTTGCGTAGGCCTTAACAGGTTCATGATACATCTCATAAAACGAACGGGCCATCCCGTAAACGTTAAAATCGCTCCCCAATAAAATGGGGGTGAAGTTTTTACCGTTTGCTTGCATGCTGTCACCTTCTATATCAATATTTATCGTAGTATACCAGACTGCCGTTCAATATACGTCAGCTCAGGATGCTCTTTGTTAAAACTTAATTAGTAATTGCTACTTGTTGTATAGCCCGTCGACAATATTTTGGCCGACCACTGTCATCGGATCAATCACTTTGTCGGGATACAATGGAAATTCCGACTGTGCAACACTCAATTCGGTACAGCCCAAAATAACCGCGTCACAATCATAGTCATTTAACATTGTATCGACAATTTTTTGATACTTGTCATGGCTGAATGTCCCAGTCGCCTTAATGTCATCATAAATCAAACTCATCGTGGCATCTTGCAATGTTTGGTCGGGAACACCACTTTCAAGACCAAAAGCAGCAATTGCTTTTTGATAAATACCGGCTTGTCGGGTTCCGGTTGTGCTGAGAACACCGATTTTCTTCAAGCCGGGAATTGTTTGTTGCATGTGTTTGACCGTTTCCCGTGGCATGTGGATAATGTCGAAATCTGCGGCAGCTTGTAATTCGTCGTAGAAGTAATGGGCTGTGTTACAGGTCATTACCATGAACTTCGGCGCTAACAAATTCATTTGGCGAATATCTTTTAACATCACGGGCAACGGATTTTCTTGGCTGTTGTCGAGGATGTAGGCTGTGCGATCTGGAATTTCAGCGTGGTTGAACACGACGTAATTCAGATAATCTTGATCCTTCTTAGCCGGTGTTAATTCATCGATTAGATGTACGAAAGTTTCGGTTGCCGCCGTCCCCATGCCGCCTAAAATCGTAAACATTTCTTCCATGGCAATTCTCCTTTACTTAATTGACTTCATTTGATGCTGGTTAGTCCTTCTTTTGAGGACTCACTTCGATACCTAATTCTTCTAATTGTTCCGGTGTCACTTCACTAGGCGCATTGGTCATTGGTTCTGTGGCCCGGGAATTTTTAGGGAAGGCAATCACGTCACGAATATTGTCGCGACTAGCGAGCAACATTGCGAAACGATCCAAACCAATCGCTAAGCCGCCTGATGGTGGGAAACCGAATTTCATGGCATTTAATAAGTGGCCGAAACGTTCTTGAGCCACTTCAGGGGCAACCCCTAAAACAGATAACATTTTTTCTTGGACTTCTGGATTAAAAATACGGAGTGAACCGCCACCTAATTCATAACCATTCAAGATGATATCGTATGAAATTGCATGTGCCTTATGTGGATCAGTATCCAACAATGGAATATCTTCATCACGTGGACGCGTGAATGGATGGTGGGCTGCAATCCATTTGCCAAAGCCTTCATCATATTCAAATAATGGCCAATCAACAACCCATGTAAATGCAAATTGGCTCTTATCAATCATATCCATTTCTTTAGCGAAGTGTGTTCGTAAGTAACCTAAGCTATCACAAACCACTTGGAAGTTACCGGCAACGATTAAAATTAAATCATCATCCATTAAGTTCAAACGTTCAACAAGCGCTTCTTGGTAAGGTAATAAGCCTTTAGCAGAAGCCCCTGATAATTTATCACCAGCGTATTTCGCCCACAACAATGACTTAGCGCCGTAACGTTCAATGTATTGTTGTTGTTCGTCTAACGCTTTCCGTGAATATTTAGGGGCGGCATTATTAACGACGATTGCGCGCACATATTGGCCTGCTTCAACAGCTTCAGAGAATGGCTTGAAGTCAGAATCTTGCACGATTTCTGTAATATCTTGAATTTGCATATCAAAACGAACATCCGGTTTATCTGAACCATACTTGTCCATTGCATCTTGCCATTTCAAACGTGGGAATGGTGTTTGCACATCGATGCCCTTGACGTCTTTCATAACTTTTTTCAATAAACCTTCTGTTTCGGTTTGAATTTCAACGTCTGATAAGAACGTTGTTTCAACATCGATTTGTGTAAATTCTGGTTGGCGATCCCCACGTAAATCTTCGTCTCTAAAACAACGGGCAATTTGATAGTACTTATCAAAGCCGGCTGACATCAATAATTGTTTGAAGAGTTGTGGTGATTGCGGTAATGCGTAGAAACTACCTGGATAAACCCGTGAAGGCACCAAATAATCGCGTGCGCCTTCAGGTGTTGAACTCGTCAAGTTCGGTGTTTCGATATTTAAATAACCATTGTTATCATAATAGCTGTGAACTGCACGAGTAATCGCAGCCCGTGTTTTAATGGCATTTTGCATTTCTGGTCTTCTAAGATCCAAATAACGATACTTCAATTTCAAATCTTCAGAAGCCGTATTGTTATCTGAAATTTCAAATGGGAGGGTTTCAGCTTTGTTCAAGACCACTAAGTCTTTAACAATCACTTCGATTTTCCCCGTCTTCATGTCTGGATTAATGGCCGCTTCATCACGCGCCATCACTGTTCCTTGGACTTCAACGACATATTCACTCTTTAATTTACTTGCTACTTGGAAAATATCTGCATCTGTGTCTTGATTAAACACCAATTGAACGATGCCTTCGCGATCTCTTAAATCAACGAAAATTAAGTTCCCAAAATTCCGTTGGCTTTGAACCCAACCATGTAATACGACTTCTTGGTTGAGAAATTCTTCCCCAACTAATCCACAATATGTTGTTCTTGTTCTCATATTTGCCAATCCTCTCTGAATCTACATTTTATAAAAAATAAAAAAAGCACCCTCGTCTTTCGACAAGGGTGCTTTGCGCACGGTACCACCTTTAATTTCAGCTGTTGATAACGCTATCTGCTAGCGGGATATTCATCCAAGCCTCAAAAGCTGTCAACTGGAATCAATAAGTAACTTTCAACGGGGTTACTCTCTCTGTGATTGATCGCTAAAACCAAGTACTTTATCGATGGCTACATTTTATTATAATGTCCAAAATATATCACAAAGCCCTTTAACCGTCAAGTTTTGCAGTTGGATTGAGCTAGCTGGATTCGAACCAGCGCATGACAGGATCAAAACCTGTTGCCTTACCGCTTGGCCATAGCCCAATAATGCGGCACCAAGATTAAGTTGGCGCCGTAAATTGATTGAATTGAAACGTGCTTTCATTAACTGCTTTCTGCGTTTTGCTACGTATTGCAAACAATCAGCTGTGCTGATTATTCACAACACTAGACAAGTGTTCAAAAGCAACCCGTTAATGACACACTCTAAACGTGCTTTTGATGACAACAATTTCCGCTTAATCTAAAATTCCCAATAATCCTAAAAACCCGGATTATTGGGAATTTTGTATTAATGCTCAGTTGTTAACCGTCATCAAACGCACTCTAAACGTGCTTTGGCAGCCATCTTCTTCCGGTTAGCTACATCAGTCAAATCACCGACTTTGTCGGTAATCTGCCTGATTAGGCTAATCCTCAGAAGATAACCGACTGCCTGCGCACTCTTTAAATTACCATACAAATAGTCCGACTGTTGCTGCTGAAAGAAGTGATACTAAGATTCCTGATAGCAACATGTAGCCGACGTTTTTGGCAATCATGTCGTTCTTTTCACGGTCCACAAGGCCTTTGAAGGCGCCGATGATCATGCCGACTGTTGAGAAGTTGGCAAATGATGTCACGAAGACCGTTAAGACAGCTTGGTAATGTGGTGCGAAGCTCCCGATTGAATGTTGGACTTTACCCATGACAACGAATTCGTTGGTCACCAACTTCGTCCCCATGAATTGTGCAAATTCAAAAGCGTGGTGCACATCAAGTCCCATTAACCATGCGAATGGGAACATCACGATTCCAAGTAAATGTTCAAGGGTAATCCAAGGGTTCACTAATTGAAGCACCTTGTCGATCAAGGCAGCCAACGCAACAAAGGCGATGACGTTTGCCGTGATAATTAAAACTAATTTACCAGCATTTAAGATTGAATCACCTAAGAATGAGAAGAATGGTTCACGTTCCACTTTGCCTTCAACCATTTCGGTTGCTTCAACAGCTGCGGAACCACTCCCACCCATTTTAGCAATCGTATCTTCTTCGGGTGTGACTTTCACTGGGTTTAAAATATTGGTGACAATAATAGCGTTAATAATGTTGACCGGAATCGCCGTTAAAATAAATTGGCCCGGCATCATTTGTGTATATGCGCCGATGATGGAAGCTGTCACACAGCTCATTGACATCATCGCAAGTGTTAATGTTCGTTCTGCTTTCATTTGTTTCAATTGTAAGCTTGAAACAGCTAATGCTTCGGTATTGCCTAAAAACATCATTTCAACTGCAAAGAATGATTCAAACTTTGGTTGTCCCGTAATCTTAGCTAACCCACGGCCTAACCATTTAATCACCCAAGGCAAGACCCCGATATACGTTAAGATATCGAATAATGGGATAATCATCAAGATTGGTAATAACACGCTAGCAACGAAATCCATTTGTTTCACATTGACCCAACTTGGTAGTGCAAAAGCAATCCCAGTATAGGCAACTTGCACTAACCAGTTAAAGCCGTTTGCTGCACCTAAAACAATATCCCGCCCGATTGAAAAACTCGTTAAAAACCAAGCAAGCACTAAGTTAATCACTAACATGATTAAGACGGAGCGCCAATCGATTTCTTTCTTTTTCTTTGAGAACAGAAAGCCGACTCCAATAAAAATCAGTAATCCAACAACATTTACAAGCAAATACACGACACGCCACATCCTTCATTTGTCTTTTTCGTACCGCTTTAAATAATACCGTTCCCCCTTGTAAATGTAAACTATTGTTCACCCCCTAATTGCATAAATAATCACTTGTTAAACGCAACTAAATTAGTCCACAAAAAAAGCGGTCCCCTTTTGCAAAGGACCGCTTTTCCATTCATTTTTAATAGCCCGCATTCCACAGATTTGTAGACTGTTGCATTTGCCAAGTATTGGTGGTGTTACTGTAATCGTTGTTACCACTATAAGTTGCACTGTTCGAGTAGCCATAGTTACTTTGCGTCGTCGTTGCAGCACTCTTTCCACCATTCATGACACTTTCAGAATAAACCGTAAACTCTTGATGATTTTCTTCACCTGTAAAATACGTGTTCAAATCATTTTGTTTGGTTTCTGCGTTGTTAATCGTTGTTTTTTCTAATCCCAGTGACGTTCTCAAGACATCTGAAACGCGTTGGATTTCTTCATTGGTTGGAATCTGATACGAGCTACCATCAATATCAGCATTACGTCCAGTTAAAACATCAGACTCAATTGATTTAGCTGCCTTTCGATAATTTGCTTGAATCGCTACCATGTCATCAAAACTGAGGTTAGTGGCAACACTATCTGACAAGGAGTCTAAGATAGATTCAAAGTTGGTCAAAGATTTAAGCGAGACTGCAGAATTAATCATCGACGTGATAACTTGTTTTTGCCGTTTTTGACGGCCATAATCGCCTTCTGGATCATCGTAACGCATTCGTGAGTAGTCTAAAGCGGCTTTTCCTTTCAGATGCATCTTGCCCTTAGTAAACTCGCTCCCGTTCCATTCGAACGTAAATGGTACGTCAACATCAACGCCACCGACAGCGTCAACAATCTTCGATAAGCCCCCCATGTTAACCGTGACATAGTAATCAATTGGGACATCGAACATCTTTTCAACCGTCGACATCGCCATATCAGAACCACCAACATTATAGGCAGCATTAATCTTCTGCATGTTAAATTCATCTGCGCCTTGTAACTGCGCTAGCGTATCCCGAGGAATGCTGACCAACTTGACCTGCTCTTTATCTGGATTGACTGTCGCCACAATCATTGTATCGGAATTTCCTTTATCAACTCGGCCCTCAGCACCAGTATCCACTCCGAGTAATAAAATAGAGAATGGTTTTTTATGTTTAATCGTTTTAGCGGCTTTTTTAGTCGCATTTGGTTTATAAATTTTATTCGCTGCAGACTTCACTTGATTACTGATGCGTAATGCATACGCGCCGCCACCGAAGAGGACTAGCGTTAGAATGAGTATCAAAACTTTCATCGTGCGATGCTTTTTAACTTTTTTGTAGTTTGCTTCTCGAGATCCGAAAAATTTAGAATTCTGCATAGGTGTTTCCCTTCTATTATGTATCATACCGGCATTAATAATGTTATGTTGCTATTATAGCGGAATTATCATTTCAAACAACGCCTTTTAAGAAAAGTTACACAATTTTAATAATTCCTTCAATTGTTGAACAACACTTTCCTAAGCGCTTTTATGCTAAAATGTAAGCAATTAGTCTTAATTATGGAGGTTTCATATGTCAACTCAACAACTCCCCATCCGCGATGCTGTTCCAGAAAAGCTCACATGGGACTTAACCACGATTTTCAAAAATGATGCAGCTTTTGAAGTAGCCTTTAAGAAAGTTAAAACGCAATTACCCACACTCAAAACACTTGATCGTCCGTTTGAATCGGCTGATCAATTAGTCGCTACAATCGAACAAATCTTAGCCACTTTCCGCCAGCTCGAAACAATTTACGTTTATGCTAGCATGAAAAATGATCAGGATACTGCTAACGCAACTTATCAAGGCTATCAAGCCCAAGTGGACAGCTTAGCGGCCGAAGTTTCAGCAGCAGCGGCCTTTTTAGAGCCTACGATTCTTGCTATTCCGGCTGGGCAATTAGCAGATTGGCTTACCAAGACGCCTAATTTAGCAGTTTACAGCCATTTCATTCAAACCATTACCGATAGTCGAGACCATGTCTTATCTGGACAAGAAGAAGCCTTGTTAGCTGCTGCCGGAGATATCTTCAGTGCTGCTAGTCAAACCTTCAGCGTCTTAGACAACTCGGATTTACAATTCCCAGAAGTGACTGACGAAAACGGACAAACGTTGCAGCTTTCAGATGGGGTCTACAGCCAACTTTTACAATCAACCAACCGATCAGTCCGCCAAGCAGCCTTCGAAGCACTTTACAAAACTTATGGTCAATTCAAAAATACATTTGCGACGACGCTTGCCACTGAAATCAAAGGTCATAATTACTTAGCTCAAGTCCATCACTACGATAGTGCACGCCAAGCAGCGCTAGCACCCAAAGCAATTCCAGAAGCCGTCTATACAACCTTGGTTGATCAAGTGAACCAACACTTACCACTTTTACATCGCTATACTGAATTACGCAAAAAGCAACTTAATTTATCTGAATTACACATGTTTGATCTCTACACACCACTTCTAGGAAAACCCGCATTAACCTACACTTATGAGCAGGCGCAAGCAACTGCCAAAGAAGCATTGTCGATCCTAGGACCCGATTATGCCAAACAAGTTGCCCATATTTTTGATGACCGCTTAATCGATGTTTGTGAAAACCAAGGGAAACGGAGTGGCGCCTATTCTGGCGGCGCTTATGACACCAATCCCTTCATTTTATTAAACTGGCAAGATGATTTAAACAACTTATACACATTGGTCCATGAAACGGGGCATAGTGTCCACAGCGCCTTCACCCGTCAGACCCAAGATTATGTTTATGGCGACTATCCAATTTTCGTGGCCGAAATTGCGTCAACAACCAATGAAAATCTCTTAACGGAATATTTATTGCAAACACAGTCTGATCCTAAGGTCCAGGCCTATCTATTGAACTACTATTTGGATGGTTTTAAAGGCACTGTTTTCCGTCAAACGCAATTCGCTGAGTTCGAACATGCGATGCATGCTGCCGCTGCCAATGGTCAGCCACTAACTGCCGAGTTCATGTCACAACAATATGCGGACATTAATAGCCGCTACTACGGACCTGCCGTCGTTAACGATCCACAGATCGCCCTTGAATGGACTCGGATTCCACATTTCTATATGAACTATTATGTTTACCAATACGCAACCGGCTTTGCTGCTGCAACGACTCTCGCTAACGGTATTAGCACCAAACAGCCCGGTGCTCTCAATCACTATTTAGACTACCTAAAAGCTGGGAGCTCCGCCTACCCAATTGAAATTATGCAACAAGCCGGCGTCGATATGACGAGTGCCGACTATCTCGAACGCGCTTTTGCAGTTTTCGAAGAACGCCTGGATCAACTCGAAGCCCTACTTGCTAACCTAAATTAAGCCTCATGAAAAAACGTCCTCAATGATTGAGGACGTTTTTTTAACGGCTAATTCGTCGATGATATAACAATGCAATAAAGTAAAAGCCAAACTCAATCGTGGCGATGAAGAAGGTCACTGGCCAGTTCGTTAGATAACCAAGCCATAAACCGAGCCAAACCCCTAATAACGCTGCGGCAACCGAGATTGCCAACATCCCAGGTACGCTCTTCGCTAAATATTTAGCAATGAACGCCGGAATCGTAACTAAGATGAATACTAGTAATGACCCCACAATCTGAGCAGCAATGCTGACACTGACGGCTAATAAAATTAAGAAATAAATCGATAGTAAGTTGGTCTTTAAACCTTGTGCTTGAGCGCCAATCGGATCATATGAATCAAATACCAAGTACCGGTAAAAGATCAACAGCCCAATCATAATTGCCCCAGATAAGATGATTAATTGATAAACATCTGCTAAGCTAATGCCAATAATCGAACCAAATAAAATATTGGTAGCATAACTAGCATTTCGGTTTGAAAGGGATAAAAAGAGAATCCCCAAACCGACAAACAGACTTGAAATCGCACTAATCGACGCTTCTCGCCGTGATTCTTTGGCACTCATCTGACCAATCGTGATTGAACTGAGTAACGTGAACAATAACATCCCATTCAATGGTGCAATTCCCATGAAAACCCCAAATGAGGCTCCGGCAAATCCAATTTCAGATAGGGTATGCGCTAGAAATGACATGTTCCGCGCAACAACAAATACCCCGATTAAACCGCAGGTAATTGCGATAAAAGTACTGGCGACAAAGGCATGCCGCATAAAATCAAAAGTTAACACTCGCTTATCCTCCGCTTTAATCTAATTCCAAATTGGGATCCAACTGACTCATTGGTCCGGCTTCATATTGACCTCGTTTTAAAAATAGGTATTGATCCGTGTATTTCCGGGCCAATTCTAAATCGTGGGTCACAAAAATAACCGTCAAACCATGTTCCCGGTTCAACTCTGCAACCAAGGCCATCACTTCTTCTTTAGTTTCAATATCCAAACTCGCTGTCGATTCGTCTAAAATCAACAAGTCTGGTTTACTGATTAATGCTTGGGCTAAATACGCTTTTTGCTTTTCACCACCAGAAGCATTCCCCACGGTCGTCTTTTGCAACGCGGTTAGATGGGTCTGTTCTAAAATTTGATCAAGCGCTTGGCGTTCCTTGCGCGATTTCCACGGTAAGTGGCTATCAAGTTGATTCAAACTCACAAAACTACGAATGGACAACGGATATTCAGCTTCTAAATTTCTAAACTGTGGCACATAACCGATGTTTAGCTTTTGCTTATCCGGGTTAAAAACGAGTTGTCCTTCTGTCGGTTGTAAATTACCGATTAATAGGCGCACCAAAGTTGTTTTGCCAACCCCGTTTGGACCGATTAAACTCGTCATGCTACCACGTTTGATCGTAAAACTGAGATCTTTTAGTACTTGTCGATTACTAAAGGCAAGCCCTAAATGTTGTGCATTCACTAATTCTGTCATTTTGAATCCTGAGCCTTTCTAACTGCATCAAATTGCTGTTGCATCCATGTTAAATATGTTTTTTTAGCGGGTAGTGTTTCAGTTACTTGTACAACTGGCACCCCTTCTTTATCCGCTAGTTCGTGCATTTGTTTAATAATGGGACTTTCTTCTTGCTTATTAATCACTAAAAAGGCAATCTGATGGGTTTTAATTAAATCCCGCATCGTTGTAATATCTTTTGGTGATGGATCGGTCCCATCTTCAATTGCTTTGGCAAAGTGTTGGTTAGCGACTTTGTAACCCATTTCAGCCAATGCATAGTCAAAAACGGGTTCACTAACAGCCACTTGTTTTCCTTTGGCCTGCGCCTTTAGTTGTTGGAGTTGTGCGTCTAACGAAGCTAACTTTTTAAGATACGCCGCACCATTTTGCTGATACGTTGCCTTATGTTTCGGATCGCGCTTGCTAAATTCAGTCACTAATCGCTTGGTCAATGTTGGCATCGTCTTTAAATCATACCATAAATGTTCGTTAGCGCCATTAGATTGTTTCATTAATTGACTGACTGTCAACACAGTTTGGTCATCTGGTTGGGCACTCTTAACGACTTTGTTTAACCAGCTGTCGTAACCAAGCCCGTTTTGAATCACAATATCCGCCTTAGCCACGAGTTTAGCATCATTGGTTGTTGCTTCGTATGAATGTGGATCTAGACTGGGACTATTGATAATCGACGTCACGTGACCTTGATTACCTAAAACCGCTTGTGCAGCTTCACCATAAAAATCGAGTGACGATACAACTTGAATCCCACTCGCCTTTTTTGTACTCTGACCACAACCAGCCACTAATAGCATTAGCAGTAAGATTCCCGCCATGATTCCCAAACCTTTTTTACGCATCTTTTTCTCCTCTTTTCTAAATCGTAATTATTACGTTTTACTAAAAATATTTTACACGAGTCTCACTAATTGTCAATCATTTTTCTGAAAACACTTAAAAAGGGATTGGGACAAAGATTGCTTTTGCCCTAACCCCTTTTTTGAATTGTTGAACTTTAAACGTGTTCTGTAAGTCATTCTCCTCCGGTTAACCCTGAGTCGCAAACAATTACTGCGTAATTATTCACGCCCTGTGTTAATCCTCGGAGCATCGACTTAAGCCACACTCTTTAATTACCAGATTTGTTCCACTGCACCTGTTGCTTGGACAACAAAATAACCTGCCCGTGGTTGATCTTCGTTTGGTACGTAAATATTAATGAGATAGCCTTGTTGCCCACCGCGTGTGATTAAGCCATTATTCAAATACGATGCGGTTTGACCAAATTGTGAGCCAACTTGTTGAACCACCAATTTAATCGCTTGGTTGCCATCTACGGCAGTTGTTTGTTGTGGTGTCGTGGTAGTCGTTGTTGGTGCACTGCTGCTAGATTGGCTCGCAGATTGACTACTGCTACTTGCCGTTGTAGCAGTTGATGATGATTCAGCAACACTTGCAGTTGATGAACTTCCTTGTGGGGACTCTACTTCAGTTGAAGATGCCATCGCCGCTTTGGAGCTCGCTTTTAATTGGCTTGCACTACTTGAAAGTTCACTTTCGCGTTTTGCAACGCTACTTTCACGTGCTTTAAGACTAGCCGTGGTTGAACTTTGCTTGGCATCAGCATCTTGATTTGCCGTACTACTTTGACCACAAGCCCCTAATAATAGTAGTCCTGATACCAAAACTGTACTAACTGTAACCATCTTTTTCATAATACCCCCTCCAACTCCTATTGATTCATCTTTATTCTACGAGACCCACCTCAGAATAGCAATTAAATCCACATCTGATTTAAAAATCTTTAAGAAACACGCTGATTAGCTTAACTTAGCAGCCACTTGCTTGGCAATCACCATATCAGTTGGGTATGGTGTATCGACCCCGCGTACTTTCTGATAAGCATCGGCCCCTTTAGCCGCTAAGACAACAATTTCGCCCGGTTTACTTTCCGTAATCACCTGTTCAATCGCTGTTGCACGATCAATTTCGATGGTGGTTGTCACCTTATCCTGGTCAATCCCGGCCAAAATTTCAGCGGCAATGGCTGCTGGATCTTCAAATCCCGGATCATCAGTCGTCAAAATGGCCCGATCTGCATATTCATTAAGGACCTGTGCAAACCCAGCACGTCTAGAAACACCTTTATCGCCAGGACTACCGACAACAACTAGTAGGCGTGGTTGATTGTATTCCTTTTGCAAGAAGCTCAAGAGCGCCTTCATGCTGGCATAATTATGCGCGTAATCAACATATACTTGACCATGTCCTGGAACGGCTAAGGTTTCCATCCGTCCTGGAATCTGCAAGTCGCGAATTCCTTGTTGAGCTGCGATTAAATCCGCCCCTGCCAAACCAGCACCAATCACTGCAGCTGTCGCGTTGCTTTCATTGAAATCCCCAATTAAACGCAGTTGGTAATCACCAGAAACACCAAGTTGAATGGCTCGTTCAGAAGCCGCGGTAACTTTAAACCGACTTTCTGCTAAGCCCGTTTCTAGATTTTCAAAGCGGAAATCAACCGCCACGGGAATTGTAGGTTGATAATCCGTTTCGGCAAATAAGTAAATTGATTCCGGAGCAGTCGTCGTAGTTGCTGCAGCATACACATCCGCAAAATATTGTGTTTGCGCGTTAATCACACAGTGTCGTGAGTTGACCAATAATTGTAATTTGCAGTGTAAGTAATCTTCGAAATTAGGATGTTCATTTGGTCCGACGTGATCAGGCGAAATGTTTAGGAAGAAGCCAACATCGAACGTTAAGCCGTACACTCGGTTTTTCTTATACGCCTGTGACGAAACTTCCATCACTAAGTGCGTCATCCCGTTTTCAACTGCTTTGCGCATGTCGCGGAATAAATCTAAACTTTCTGGTGTCGTTAAATCCGATTTGAAGCGATCCTCTGGTTTAGGCCCTAAGACACGATCAATTGTTGAAAATAATGCTGTTTTTTGACGGGTCGCCGCTTGTAAAATCGATTGAGTAAAGTAGGCCGCAGTTGTCTTGCCTTTGGTCCCAGTGTAAGCCACGATAAATAAATCATCTTGTGGGTAATCATAAAAAGCCGCTGATAAAACCGCCATCGCTTTTTGGACGTTCGTGACGATTAAGGCGTTCATCCCGTTGCCTTCAACAATCGCTTGTTCGGCAACATATGTTACGGCCCCTAATTCTTTTGCATTTGTTAAATAGACGGGACGAAAATTCCCTTTACAGAAAAAGAGCGTATCCTCAGTTACCTGCCGTGAATCATACGCGATGCCGGTCATATTTAAAGTCGGGTCACCATTAAGCGCCACACTTTTCAATAAATGATGCTCTTTTAGAATTAACGTACATGCATCTAATGTTAAAGCCATTTTCGTCCTCCTCAAAATCCTTGTGAATGGTTTTAATTATAGCACGATTTAATCATGCTGCGCTTGAAACGGCTTATAATCGTAGCCATAAAAAAACGCGCCACCGTTAAGTGTCGCGTTTCAATTCCAACTAAAATAGGTTCGTGAAAAATTCTTTGATCCCTTCACCGATTAAAACAAATAAATTGGCTTTGGGGTCCGCCGTTTTAGTGCGTAATTGTGATTGTGGCGCTTGTCCGATATACCGCGTAGTGACACCGTTCAATTGTGGTGTCACTTGACCAATTTGCACATTCTTTTTAATAGGTGCTTCCAATTGGCGTTTTGCACCACCTTTGACTGCTTGGTAATGCCAGTCAATGTTGGCTGCTGTGGTTCCTTTTGGCACCCACATTGAAATAGCTTTGTTCGTAATCAATTGCATTGTCTTTTGGCGACCATATTTAACCGTCGCTGTCTTATAAGGTGCGAGACTCTGATTGGCTTGTGCCAATTGTTTTTGTTCCCAACCATCGAAGACATATTGCATTAACTTGTTAGTTTCAATGAACCGCCGGCCAGTATCTTCACCATTGGCATGCATCACCACTGTTAGAATCCGTTGCCCATCTTTCGTCGCAGTTCCGGTAAAACAATCGCCCGCTTTGTCCGTTGTCCCGGTTTTTAAACCATCGACCACGTAGTCTTGCGGTGCATTATTTTCGCCAGGTAACATTAAGTTCCACGTTGACATGGCCGTTTCATCACTTGTTTGGGCGCCAAATGTAAAATGCGCTTGCTTGGTTGTTTCGAGAATTTCAGGATAATCAGCCAACAACTTTTGCGCTACGAGTGCGACATCTGCCGCACTCATTTCATTTTCAGCATCAGCCGGACTGCCTGGATAAACTTCAGCGCCGAGGAATTCATTGTTCAAGCCGGACACTGAATAAAGTTGTGCGTCTTGAATGCCCCAATCCGCCACTTTTTGCCGCATTAAATCGACAAAATCCTTTTGTGAACCGGCCACTTGGTTGGCGAGCATCATGGCTGCATCATTCGCCGAAGCGACCATCATGGCTTGGAAAAGTGCCTTGACGGTATATTGTCCGTCCGCTTGTAGAGGCACATTCGTTAAATCCTTATTTTGACTCAATTGATAAATGAGGTCATCGGGCTTCACCGTTTGTTCCCACGTTAACTTACCTTGCTTAATTTGCTCTAACACGATGTAGGCTGTAATCATCTTCGTCATCGAAGCGATTGGCAACGCCTGATCCGCATTTTGTTCGTATAAGACTTGTCCAGTTGCTGGGTCGAGCGCAATTGCTGCACTCGCATCGATTTGAGGGGCGGTCGGCAAACTCACCGGCGTACTTGCCGCTGCGACTTTGGTAGTCTGGGCACTCAAAAGACCGCCAACGGGTGCAATTGCCAATAGGCCGACCATTACATATTGTACTAATTTTTTAAACACAACATTACTCCTTAACTGATTTTGCGCCAGCAGTTTGAGGATCAATCCGCCGACCTAACTTCAAAGGTAAGTGTATCACAAAACTGGTTAATTCTGGCGTCGAATCAGCATAAATATAACCGCCATGTAACGCGACAATACTTTGGGTAATTGCTAACCCAAGTCCAGTGCCACCTGTTTCTTGTGAACGCGATGCTTCAACGCGATAAAAGCGGTCAAAGAGTTGGTTCAATGAATCACTTGGAATTTGTTGACCATCATTTGACACTTTAATAATCGCCTCTTGACCGATTTTTTCAGCCGCCAACGTAATTTGTTTGCCACCCTTGCCATATTTCAAAGCATTAGCAATTAAATTATTGAAGACTCGACCAAGCTTTTCAGTATCGGCTTCCATCATCAGTGGTGCAGGATTACAAGTTACATTAATCTGCATCCCCTTCTTATTCGCTTCTAACTCAAAACTGGCCGCTAATTGATCTAACATCTGCTCCATATCAAACGTTGTCTTGGTAATGGGGGTCGATGTTTGCCGCACCTTCGTGTATTCAAATAAATCCTCGACTAAGACCTTCATTTGTTGCGCCTTCACGAAAGCGGTATGCGTATATTTGGTTAGTTCTTCCTTGGTTTGATACTGATTATCTTCAATTAAACCAAGATATCCGATGATTGAAGTCAGCGGCGTCCGCAAATCATGACTGACATTGGTAATCAATTCGTCCTTACTCTTTTCAATCTTGCGTTCTTCTTCCATTGAACGCACCGTGCTGTCAACCAGCGTGTTCACACTATCGATCACGCGTTGCAAATCCCGGTTGACACGCAAATTAATCCGGTGGTCCAAATGACCATCGGCAATATAATGCAACTCACCAATCACGTGCCACATCTGCATTTGATGGTAACGCCGAATAAGCCGCCAATAGACGACTAACACATCGGCAACCCCCATCAAGATGACAAACCAATTTTGCCAACTCCAAATATGCCATTCATTCGGACCAATTGTAATGGCGTTTTTAATCATCCATACGCCGCCGCTTAGTTGCGGATTATTCACAATCGCCTGTTGTAACAGCACCATGATTGATAAATTTAATAGTAATAACAAAATAACCGTGATGATGCCCTCGGCAAAGAGTTCGCTCTTTTCCTTAGCGGTTAGTGCCACTTTTTGCAGGTTCTTTTCTCCTTGATAGTCAGCCATTAAACTTCTACCTTATACCCAACACCCCAGACGGTTTCAATCACTTTTTCACCATCGGTTGCTTCTTCAATTTTGTCGCGCAAATGACTCACATGAACCATGACCGTCTTGGCAGAGACGATACTTTCTTGTTTCCAGACCCGTTCAAAAATATCATCCGCTGAAAAGACCCGGTTGGGGTGGCTGGCAAGTAAGTATAAAATCCCAAATTCAAGTGCGGTGAGTTGGATTTGCTTGTTATTAATCGTCGTCACTTCATGTGAGTCGCGCTTAATAATGAGCGGACCAACTTCTAAGACATCCGGTACTTCGTTGGCCACTTGCTGTTGGCTCCGCCGTAACAATGACTTCACCCGCGCCATCACTTCTAATGGATTGAATGGTTTTGAAACGTAGTCATCTGCACCGGTTAGAAGACCTTGAATCTTGTCCATATCAGTTGTCTTGGCAGACACCACAATAATGGGCACTTGTGAATCCTTGCGGACCGCCTTAATGACTTCGATACCACTCATATTCGGCATCATAATATCCAAGATCATCAAATCAATATCGGGATTCGTGGCAATTTTAGTCAGGGCTTCTTTACCCGTGAAGGCTTGAATGGGTTCGTAACCTTCGTTTTTAACATAAATACTTAATAATTCAACAATTTCTTTATCATCGTCTACAATTAGAATTTTCATAATCGTTACCTCGTTTAATTTAACATCATTTTGCATGATTCGCTTTCATTGTAACAAACTATCTTCTACTTAGGGTTAAAGAATTCTTTAAATCCTCCCCATCATTTAACCACAAAAAAAGGATTTAAGTCGTGCATAACGCTCGACTTAAATCCTGATAAAAATGATTTGAATTAACGTGCTGAATAGTTAGGTGCTTCTTTAGTAATTTGCACATCATGTGGATGTGATTCTGTCAAACCAGCATTTGAGATTTGGACAAATTGTGCATTATCTTGTAGGTCCTGTAAATTAGCAGCACCAACGTAGCCCATCCCTGAACGTAAGCCACCAAGTAATTGGTAAATTACATCGCCGAGTGCACCTTTGGCAGCCACACGACCTTCGATGCCTTCTGGGACTAACTTGTTGGCTTCATTCACACCACTTTGGAAGTAACGGTCTGATGAACCATGTGACATAGCAGCCAAGCTGCCCATCCCACGGTATGTTTTGAAACGACGTCCTTGATAGATTTCAAATTCGCCAGGTGCTTCGTCAGTCCCAGCTAACATACTACCAAGCATCACAACGTTTCCACCGGCTGCAAGAGCTTTAACGATGTCCCCAGAATATTTAATCCCACCATCAGCAATGATGGTTTTGCCATATTCGCGGGCAACACTGGCAGCATCGTAGATGGCTGTTAATTGTGGTACACCGACACCAGCCACAATCCGAGTTGTACAGATTGAACCAGGGCCAATCCCCACTTTAACGACATCAACCCCAGCATCATACAAGGCTTTTGTGCCTTCTGCAGTTGCGACATTCCCAGCAATCAAGGTTGCTTCAGGGAAGCGTTCGCGAATTTCACTAATCTTACGTAACACACCAGCTGAATGACCATGCGCAGTATCGATAATGATCGCATCAGCCCCTGCTTTCAATAAGGCTGCAGCCCGTTCAAAAGTATCGCTTGTGACGCCAACAGCGGCAGCAACTAATAAGCGACCATATTGATCCTTAGCCGCATTCGGGAATTCTTGCACTTTTTCAATATCCTTAATTGTGATTAATCCGGCTAAGCGACCGTCATCACCAACTAAAGGTAACTTTTCAATTCTGTTTTGTTGGAGGATTTGTTCAGCTTCTTCTAAAGAAGTGCCGACAGGTGCGGTTACAAGTGCTTCGTGCGTCATCACGGTTCCGATTTCAGCAGAGAAATCAGAGATAAAACGTAAATCACGGTTCGTAATAATGCCGACTAATTTTAGATCATCGAGATTTGAAACGATTGGGACACCACTAATACGATATTTACGCATCAAATCTTCAGCAGCACTAACGGGTTTATCCGCTGTTAAATAAAATGGATCAATAATAACGCCATTTTCTGAACGTTTAACCTTCAAGACTTCATCTGCTTGACGTTCAATACTCATATTCTTATGAATCACGCCTAAACCACCTTGACGCGCCATAGCGATTGCCATGGGTGCTTCCGTAACGGTATCCATGCTAGCACTCATAATTGGTGTGTTTAACTTGATATTCTTTGCAAGTTGCACCCCTAAATCGACTTCGTTGGGGAGTACATGACTCTCCGCAGGTATTAATAAAACATCATCGAACGTAAACCCTTTTTTTGTAAACTTTGATTCCCATGCAGACATAATCTTCCTCCAATTTGTGAACTAAATTAACCGCCGACCCATCGATTGTTCGTATTATCTTTAATCGATAACCAGTTTAAAATTTGATAAAATATTAGCAGATTTTTCTGCAAACGTCAATAAACTCTTATTGAAAATTCATTTTCATCAATATCGTGTACGAATGAATCACGAACATTTAAAATAAGGGTGCACACCACCCAGCTTCGTTATACAATAGAAATAACTGATTATAAAGGATGGATTGGTATGCAAGAACAACAACGGGTTCTAGATTTAACACGAAGTTATAACCTACGCGAATTAGGCGGTTACCAAACGGTTGATGGCAAGTCCGTTAAATGGCACAAATTATTACGTTCAGGTAGTTTGAACGCGCTAACCGCAACTGATATTGAGGATCTCTTAAATTACGGTGTTGCTTACGATGTCGATTTCCGTTCACGTCATGAAATCAAGGTCGCCCCCGACCCATTTGATGACAACCAACTAACCTACCATCGTCTTTCGGTATTTCCATTCACTGACCAAGCCGATACCCCTAAAAAGCCAGCCAAAAAAGGCCTAATGCGGCTTTTTGGTAAAAAAGAAGCTGCTACTCCCGAACGATCAAGTATGGATCGGATGTACCAACAATTGATCACCGACTCCCATGCTCAAGCAGCTTATCGCGATTTATTTACCGTACTATTAAATAATCACGATACAAACGGTGCAGTCCTTTACCATTGCTCAGCCGGTAAAGATCGCACCGGTGTCGCAACTTTTTTAATTCTAAGTGCTCTCGGCGTCGACTGGGAAACAATCGTTGCCGACTATGTCCTCTCAAATGAGGTCCTAGGACTCAGCTCAGCAACCCCAACCCGAATTTCAAGTAACGATAGCCAGGTCGCTTCAATGAACGCTAAGAGCATTACACAGGCTAATCTAGAACTTGTCCGCGACACGATTAATCAAGAATACGGCAACATCGAAAACTACCTATCAAAGGCAATGGCCCTCAAACCAGAAGAAATCAAACAATTAAAAGAGGACTACTTAGAATAGCGTGCGACTGCAAATGGTTATCCGCTGAGGATTAGCCTAAAAAGGCGAACACAAGCAATTGTGTTCGCCTTCTTAGGCTGATCTTTTAATGACTCTTAATATAATTTTCGCCATCCGCTGCTGGTGCGACGGCCTTGCCCAAGAAAATCACCAGAATAATAATCGTAATCGCGTATGGTGCAATCTGGAACCAGACACTATTCACACCGGCCAGTATTGGGATGTAGCCGCCGATAATCGGCAAACTTTGTGCGAGTCCGAAGAAAATCGCTGCGCCTGTCGCGCCAATTGGATGCCACTTACCAAAAATCATCGCCGCCAATGCCATGAAGCCCTGACCTGAAATCGTCGCTGCGCTGAAGTTTAACGTAATCGACTGCGCCATCACCGCGCCACCAATGCCGCCTAACAAACCAGACAACATGACCCCGATATACCGGTAACGACTCACATTGATGCCCAGTGTATCGGCTGCCGCTGGATTTTCACCGACTGACCGCAAGCGCAGCCCAAATCGCGTTTTATACAGCACATACCAACTGATAATGCCGACCAAAACCGCAGCGTAAGCCACTAACGACGTCTTCGTAAATAAAATGGGGCCAATCACTGGAATTTGGGCCAAGCCGGGGAATGTGAAGTTACCGATGCTTTGATTAATCACCGGCGTTTGCCCCTTACCGCTATACAGCACACGGGTTAAGAAGACACACAATGCAGGCGCCAATAGGTTTAACACCGTCCCACTAATAATGTGATTAGCGCGCAATGTTACGGTCGCTAAAGCATGTAATAAGGAGAACAGTGCACCAAACAGTCCACCAACCAATAAGGCAATCCACGGCGTCAATCCGCCAAAAACCGTACTAAATTGAAGGGTAAAGACGGCACTGCTGAAAGCCCCAACAATCATAATCCCTTCTAAACCAACATTAATCACACCGCTATGCTCTGAAAAAGCACCACCCAAGGCTGTAAAAATCAATGGCGCCGCGTAAACTAACGTGGTCGCACAAATCGTCATTAAAATCATTGTGATTGTCATTATTTTTCAAGCCTCTCTTTCATCAACGCGTGTTTTTTCAGTAAGCGGTGATTGAGTAATTGTTCAAATAAGAAGCGCACACCCACGAAGAAGATAATCGATGCAATCACGATATTGACGATTTCTGTCGGAGTTGTTGAGTAGACGGAAATGCTTAAGCCACCAATCTGTAAAGCAGAGAATAAAATCGCCGCAAAGATAATCCCGATTGGATGCCCATTCGCTAATAACGCGACCGCCATTCCATTAAAGCCGATATCTGGTAAGGCATTTGAAACGGAAATATTTTGATAATTCCCTAGACCATCGACAGCCCCCGCTAACCCAGCTAGTAGTCCAGATAATAGCATTGCCCACATAATCGTTTGTTTCGTATTCATCCCCGCGTAACGTGCAGCTTGTTCGTTCAATCCAACTGCCTTAATTTCAAATCCAGTCTTCGACCGTTTCAAATACCACCACATCACAATCACCAAGACTAACGCGATGAAAAAGCCCCAGTGAAACGTTGAGTGATTGGTAATCTGTTCCAAAAAAGGGGTCCGCAAGCTTGCTTTAGGGACAATGTTGGCCGATGAGTCGCTGCCTTTTGGCGCCAACCAACGTTTAATCGCAAAATTGACGAAATACAATGCGATGTAGTTCAACATGATGGTTGTGATCACTTCACTGGTCCCAAAGTATGCCCGTAAAAAACCGGCCAACCAAGACCAAAAGCCACCGAGCAGCATCCCCGCTAAAATCGCGCCAAGAATCAAGAGAATCCCCGGTAAATTTTTAAAGTGGAGTGCAAAGACAATCGCGCCAAACCAGCCCACTAATAGCTGACCCGACCCACCAATATTGAAAAAGCCGGCTTTGCTCGCAATTGAAAAGCCAAGGGCTGTCAAAATTAACGGAGTCGCATTGCGTAATGTCTCGCCAATCGAATAGATATCGCCGAATGCGCCATTAAAGAGGTTACTGTAATTTTGAATAGGCGAATATCCAAAAACCAACATCACAACTCCGCCCACTAACAGTCCCGCCGCAACGGATAGGATTGCAATGATTAATCCTGAAGATTGTTGTTTATTCATTCGTCTCGCCCTCCTACTGGTTGTTGCCCGGCCATTAATAATCCGAGCGTCTGACTCGTTGTGGTTTGTGGATCAACTTCACCAACAATTTGACCGGCGTGCATTACAAGTACTCGGTCAGCTAACTTTAAAATTTCATCTAATTCAAAACTAACAAGTAAAATCCCACAGCCTTGGTTCCGTTGTTCAATCAAGCTCTGATGAATGTATTCAATCGCACCTACATCAACACCGCGGGTCGGATTGGCAGCAATCAAGACTTTTGGTTGTTTGGCGATTTCGCGCGCAACCACCACTTTTTGCTGATTGCCACCTGAAAGTTCTCCGGCAAGCGTTTGTTCAGATTGCGTCCGAATGTCGAATCGTTTAATCAGTTTCTGCGCCGTTTGATTGATCACCCGATAATTAAGCCAGCCTAGATGACTATACGGTTGATGGTAATAATCCTTCAGCGCTAAATTTTCAGCAATCGACAGTGGCAAAATCAAACCGATATTCTGGCGATCTTCTGGAATGCACCCTAAGCCTTGTTCACTAATTTGGCGTGGTGTCCGTTTCAATAATGACTGACCTCCTAATTCAATTTTTCCAGACTGCGGTTTTAATTGTCCGGTTAAAACCTGAATTAACTCACTCTGCCCGTTGCCATCAATCCCAGCAATTCCAACAATTTCTCCCGCATGCACGGTCAATCCCAGATCATCTAGAACAGTGCGTTTAGCAACACGAGCAGCGACATGTTCCACCGATAGCATCACAGCGCCTTGATTAGCCATTTTCGGTGTGGGGGCTTGTTGCGGACGGCCAACCATCATTTCCGCTAATTTTGTCGGATCCGTTTGTGCGACTAGTACCGTATCAATCACACGTCCGGCACGAATCACGACGCACCGATCAGCAACTTGTTTAATTTCCTTTAGTTTATGCGTGATAAAAATCAACGACTTCCCTTCCGCCTTTAACTTCTCAAAAATGGCAAGCAAGGCTTGAATTTCATTCGGTGTCAAAGCTGCAGTCGGTTCATCAAAAATCAATGTCGTTGCTTCTCGGTAAAGCGCCTTGATAATCTCAACCCGCTGTTGCATCCCGACCGAAATATCAGCGATTTTTCGATCAAGGTCGAGCGCCAGTTGGTATTTATCGACTAAAGCCGTGACCTTTTGCCGCGCCGTTGCATAGTCAATCCGGCCCTGTTTAGTTGGTTCGTCACCCAGGATAATGTTTTCTAAGACCGTAAAAGCCGGAATTAACATGAAATGTTGGTGTACCATCCCAATCCCGAGGGCTTTTGCATGTCGAGGGCCATTTAAGGTCACTGCTTGTCCGTTCACCAGTAATTGCCCCGCAGTCGGCTTTAATTGTCCGGTCAAAACACCCATCAAGGTTGATTTCCCCGCACCATTTTCACCAAGCAAGGCAAGGATTTCACCCTGTTGCAAGGTTAATGAAATATCATCATTGGCGGTAAAGGCGCCGAACCGTTTTGTAATGTGCTGCATTTCTATCACAGTTTTTGCCATTTTTACGCTCCATTCATTAAGCATACAAAAAGGATGGCTGATAACTGCTGCCATCCTTTAGCATTCAATCGTCGTTATTCTGCAGCAACTTTAATGGTGCCTGCTTCAATTTTTTGTTGATATTCTTTGACTGCTTGCCATGTTTCAGGGGAAGCATTGTCGTTCACTAAGGCAACGCCTTTGTCTTTCAAATCATATGTGACGGTTTTGCCACCAGGGAATTTATCATTCTTAGCTTGGTTAGCAAGATCTTCCACTGCTGTGCCAACTTGTTTAACGGCAGATGCTAATGTGACGTTGCCACCATCATATTTCCCATCGGCTTTTTGATCTTGATCAACACCAATCACCCAGACTTTTTGACCACCCTTAGAAATGTTCTTAGCAGCGGTAAAGACGCCAGCGCCAGTGCCACCAGCAGCGTGATAAATAACATCCGCGCCGTTGTTGTACATCGCGGTTGCCAATGATTGGCCGACATCGGCTTTCGTAAATGAACCAGCATATTTCACATCAACGGTGATTGCTGGGTTAACGGCTTTCACCCCTTGTTTAAAACCAGCTTCGAATGTTTTCACGACGGCACTATCAATTCCACCGACAAAGCCGACTTTATTCGTCTTGGTGGTTTTCGCAGCGGCAACCCCGGCTAGGAATGATGATTGTTCTGTTTTAAAATTGACGGACGCGACGTTTTTCCGATTCTTAACGTTTGAATCGATGATTGCAAAGTTAACATTTGGATTATTCTTTGCAGATTGGCTGACCGCGTTATCTAACTTATAGCCAATCGCAAAAATCGTTTGGTATTTTGCCTTGATTAACTTATTAATGTTCGGGAAAAAGTCCGCATCAGAACTCGATTGTGCGTAATTGTAACCATTGACCCCTTTTTTAAGATCATGACTAGCACCCCATTTTTCCAAACCTTCCCAGGCAGATTGGTTAAAAGATTTATCATCAATCCCACCACCATCAGTGACTAAAGCTGCTGTGTGCGTTGCTTTCTTTGATGCTGTCTTTTGACTCCCGCACCCGGCTAACACGCCACCTAATACAAGGACTGTCGAGAAAAGTACGACCAAACTTTTTTTCATGAAATAAGCCTCCGTCAATAAATTTGATAATTTATTATAAACACGTTATCGACATAAAATCAATACATTGATTTCATTTTATAAAATATTGTTCGTTTATATTGTATTTGTTGCTAAGAAATATAGATAATGCTAATATTAATTGATAACTAACGAACAATCAGGAGGCGAACCATGCAAACACAAGTCTATTTTAATCACGATGGCGGTGTTGATGATTTGATTTCATTAACTCTGCTCCTACAAATGCCGACAATCAAACTACTTGGCGTCGGCGTAATTGGCGCTGATTCATATGTCGAACCAGCCGTTAGCGCGAGTCGTAAAATCATTGATACGTTTTCAGATCAATCAGCGCGGTTAGCTGTGGCCGCTTCTGACTCACGCGCAGTCCATCCTTTTCCAAAAGAATGGCGAACTGACGCTTACTCAGTCGATGCACTTCCCGTGCTCAATGAACGTGGCACCATTCAAACGCCTCTGAGTCCTGAAGCCGCACATCTCGATCTAATCACTAAACTCAATCAAGCAACCGAACCCGTCACATTGCTCTTTACCGGCCCATTAACTGACTTGGCACGCGCACTCGCCATCAATCCAAGCATCGAATATAAAATCGCTAAACTTCTTTGGATGGGCGGTTCTTTTCTTGAACAAGGCAACGTTGCTGAACCCGATTCTGATGGTACTGCTGAATGGAATGCCTTCTGGGATCCCGAAGCAGTGAAAACTGTCTTCGATACACAAATCCCTATTGAATTAGTCGGGCTCGAAAGTACGAATAATGTTCCCTTAACGCCGGCGATTCGCCAACGTTGGGCTAGCAAACGTGCCAATGCCATGATGGACTTTATCGGCACCTGTTACGCCTTTGTTCCTCAACTGGTCCATTTCAAAACTAATTCAACTTATTATTTATGGGACGTTTTAACAACTTGTTACCTTCTTGATCCAACAATCGTTAAAACAAAAGCCATTGTCTGTGATGTCATTCCAAACGGAATTGCCGGCGGGCGCACGTTCTTAACTAAAAACGGACGTCCGGCTAAACTCGTCTACGACGTTGATGCAGCTGGATTTTTTGATCTAATTGAAACCATCATAAAAGCAGACTAACGCAAAAAGGAGCACCGACTTATCAGTCAGTGCTCCTTTTTTTGAACGTACTTTTCTTGAACGTGCTTCCAAAGCCAACTTACTGCGTTTAGCACTATTAGCCAAACAACCAGCTCTGCTGGTTATTCGGCTAATTTTACTAATCCTCGTAAGTTAACCGGCTTTTTCAGCACTCATTTTTTACCAGCTTGCTTTTTTGACGCCTGGGATTTGGCCTTTATGGGCTAATTCGCGGAAGTTGATGCGGCTCATACCAAATTGACGCATGAAACTTCTTGGTCGACCATCGATTGCATCGCGGTTCCGCAATCGCACTGGGCTAGAATCCTTGGGTAATTGAGAGAGGGCTAAGTAATCGCCCTTTGCTTTTAATTCTGCGCGCAAGTCAGCGTATTTCGCTACTAATGCGCGTTGTTTTGCTAATTTTGCCACTTTTGATTTTTTTGCCATTGATGAAACTCCTTTTTAACGTGCTTTCAAAAGCATCCTGTTCCGGTTAGCTACATTAGCCAACCAATCGGTTACGCCGCTCATTTGGCTAATTAGGCTAATCCTCACAGGATAACTACTTTTGACGCACTCATTTTCTTTAACGTGCTTTTCAATCTTGAACGCACTTTTACCCGATTGAAATAGCCTACGCTAACTATTTATGAAATGCAACTAAAAATACTTATAAAAAGTAACCATTTTTCAACACTGGCCTGTGCTATACTTAATCTAAGTTGATTTCACAGAAAGGGGCACTTTCAGATGGCCCAAAAAAACATTCTCCAATACTTAATTCTCGGGCTGTTAAATCAGTCTCCCAAAACCGGTTATGATTTAAAACGCGTCTTTGAAGATGATATCGGTGAGTTCTGGCAGGCCCAACACAGCCAAATCTATCCTGAACTCAAGCGACTTGAACAGGCTGATCGGATCACCCACGTCGAATTGATCGCCGGAACAAAATTAAAAAAGAAGCAGTATTCAATCACTGCAGATGGGATTGCCTTTTTTGACGAGTGGCGATACTCCTCAACCAGCGAAATTATTGCCAGCAAAGACGAATTTATTTTGAAGCTATACTTTATCGACTCAAAAAAAGATGCTCATTTAGACGCAATGTTCACCGAACAAAAAACCTTACACCAAGCCAAACTAGATCACCTACTCGACCGACGTCAAACCCTTTTCAGCCAACAAGCTGCGGTGGATGCGCACTATGGTCATTATCTTATTTTAGAACACGCGATTAACCGCGAACAAGACTATCTTAATTGGTTAACAACCGCACGGCCGTAAAATCGACCCTTAACAAATTTGAGATAAGTGCTATCCTATTAGTAAGAAGTAAATCAAGTTAGGCTGTTTCTTCATTTGTATACGTTATAATAACGCGCTTGTACAGGTGGTCAGTTGACCAATTGTATGGGCGCTTTTTTTGTTTGATCCAGCAACCTAGACTTTAACAAATTCAGGAGGAATATTATTTTAAAGCGCAAGAATGTTGATAAAGTCGTCTTCATCCCCACGATGTTACTGTTCGGGATTGTCTCCGCATTTTTAATGTTGGGGGGTGACACGCTTCAGCAGTCGATTTCACAACTACTTGATGTGATGACGGCACATTCTAAATGGCTTTACATTGGTATTTATATCATTAATTTTATTTTCCTATTTTGGTTGGGGTGTAGTCACTATGGCCATATCCGCCTCGGCCAACCAAATGAAAAGCCAGAATATAACGACTTCCAATGGGGGAGTATGGTTTTTGCAACTGGGATTGACGCTAGCATCTTAATGCTTAGTACCACTGATCCACTGCAATACTTACAGAACCCACCATTTGGCGCTAAACCTTTCTCGGCTGAAGCATACCGCTACGCCAACGTCTGTGGGCAATTTCACTGGGGACCCATGGCATGGATGATTTTTGCCACCGCGACTGTCGCAATTGGCTACGCTCTCTATGTTAAGAACTTACGGGTGCAACGTTTAAGCGCCGCAATCGACCTATTAGAAGGACCACAACCTTACAAAAAAATAATTCGCAAATTAATCGACTTTACCGTTGTTTTCGGCATTATGGGGGGCATCGGCTCATCAATCGGAATGGAAATTCCCGTGATTTCAAAAGTCTTGAGCACAATGACCGGTTTGAATGATACCATCTGGCTTAAACTTGCCCTCTTCATTATCTTACTGGTGCTATTCACCCTCACGGTATATGCCGGCTTAGATAAAGGCATTAAGAAGCTCAGTGCTTGGCATATCTATACTGCCATTGGCTTTTTATTACTCGTCTTACTAATCGGTCCGACATTCAAGCTAATTGGCGCTGAAGGCCGCGATGTCTTCCATCTCTTTGGTAACTTCGGGCGTTTAAGTTTAAATCAGACTGGTGCACACAGTGCGTTCGCACAACACGAAACCCTCTTTTACTGGGGATGGTGGTTATCTTACATGCCTGTCATGGGCTTATTCATCGCTCGGATTTCACGCGGCCGAACCATTCGCCAAGTTTTATTGGGAATGGCGACATACGGCGCATTTAGTTGTATGAGCTTTTACGCTGTACTTGGCGGTTATGCGCTCTTCTTACAACGTTCCGGTCAAATCGATCTTGTTCATCTATTGAATACCCAAGGACAAGCCGCTGTCATCGCGGCGGTCATCACGACCTTACCGTTCAAAATTATCATGTTAGCAATTTTCTGTCTGTCATGTTTCATTTTCCTGGCGACAACGATCTCTTCTTCGGCCTTCATCGTCTCATCATTTACCAGTCTTGAATTGAAAATCGGAGAACAACCTAATCGTTGGAATCGGATGGCTTGGGTGATCATTTTCATTCTATTTTCACTTGGAATTGTACTTGTCGGTAGTTTCCAAACCATTCAAGCCGTTTGCGTGATTGCTGGGTTCCCATTGATTTTTGTCTGCGCATTATTGCTCGTTTCGATTTTTCACGCCGTTCATGATGGCGAGATTCCCATTGAAATTTAAAAAGAAGAAACTTCTCATTTTCTGAAAAAAAAGCTTACGCCGAAATTTTTTATGTGATACGGTTATATCTGTTAACTTTTCAGAAAGAAGGAATTTAAAATGCCAACCAATAAAAAAGAAGGTATTATTTTTACAACATTAATGTGTTTCTGCATGGTACTTGGAATGAGTATCTATAACTTAGTTTTACATGATAGTCTATCATGGGGTGCTTTGTTTACCGGTTTAATTCCAGGTTTCATCGTCGCATTTATTCTAGATGTATTCGTTGTCGGTGCAATTGCTAAAAAAATCGCATTTAGCTTACCATTGAACAAAGAAAATAAATTAGTCATGATTCTCACAATTTCATGTTTAATGATTCTCGGCATGGTCACATGTATGTCACTTTTCGGAATTCTCATCGAAGGTGGTATCCCTGACCACTTAGGTAGTGTCTATCGTCACACATGGTTGATGAATGTCATCGTCGCATTACCATTACAACTGATCATCGTGGGACCTTTCTCACGCGCCATTCTTGGTAAAATCCAAGCAAACGCAGCCGCAACTGAAACAGCTGAATAAAAACAAAAAAAACGACGACTAGCTTACGTAGCTAGTCGTCGTTTTAATTATGCTAATATTTTTTGAATAGCCGCTAATTCTTCGGCCGTAAACGTTAAGTTATCTAGTGCATGCACACTGTCTTGTAATTGACTCAAGCGCGAAGCACCAACTAACACACTGGCTACAGTCGGCTGTTGTAAATTCCACGCAAGCGCCATTTCAGCCAATGATTGCCCACGTTGTTGCGCAATTTTGTTCAATTCTTGAACCGTACTGATTGTTTGATCAACCTTTTCAGGTGATAGGAAGGGACTATCTGGACGAGCTGCCCGCGAATCGGCTGGAATCCCGTTTAAATAACGATTGGTCAATAATCCCTGTGCCAACGGACTAAACGTAATTGCACCGATACCTTCATCCGCCAAGACATCCGTTAGTCCATCTTCAATCCATCGATCGAGCATGTTATAACGTGGTTGATGAATAATAAAGGGTGTCCCGAGCGCTCTGAAAACCTTCGTAATCGCTTTGGTTTGTTCTGCCGAATAATTCGAAATCCCAATATATAGCGCCTTTCCTTGTTGCACCAATAAATCTAGGGCCCGAGCTGTTTCTTCAATCGGCGTATCTGGATCTGGTCGGTGATGATAGAAAATATCGACGTAATCTGACTGAAGTCGTTTTAGTGACTGATCACAGCTAGCGATAATATTCTTCTTAGAGCCCCACTCACCATAGGGACCGGGCCACATATAATAGCCAGCCTTCGATGAAATAATCATTTCATCACGATAGCGACGCAGATTATCATGTAAAATCCGCCCAAAGTTTTCCTCGGCGCTGCCCGCTGGTGGCCCCTAATTATTCGCCAAATCGAAATGAGTGATGCCCATATCGAACGCGCCAAAAATCGTTTCCTTTTGAGTCGCCATCTTATCGGTTTCACCAAAGTTATGCCATAACCCTAATGAAATCGCTGGTAATTTCAACCCAGAATGTCCGACGCGGTTATATTGCATCCCTTGATAACGGGTTTCTAATGCGTGATACATGTACAACGCCTTCTCTACTCAAGTATTTTGACTATTTAGCCGATCGTCTTAATTGCGTCTTCCACTAATCCCCAGAACTTCTGATGATCAAGTTTTACAGCGACTGATGTGTGACAGTCTGTTGGAATTGGGAATCTAAAATCGGCGACCGTCATCCCACGCGTCAATGTTCCATTGAGTTCGATATCAACGGGCACTTTCTTAGTGGTCATCACACTTGGATCAATCACGTAAGCCACGGCACATGGATCATGAACGGGCGGTGCATCGAAATTTTGCCCCTTCTTGTACATATCGCGGAAAAAGGCTAACAAATCAATCACGAACTGAGACGTTTCAGTATGAATGCCTTCAATTTGTTCAACAATATCTGGTGTCGCTAACGCTTGATGCGTCAAATCCAAACCAACCATTGTGACATCCCAGCCGGCATTGAATACAATCTTGGCCGCTTCTGGATCAAATTTAATGTTAAATTCGGCCACTGCACTCGCATTCGCTTCGTGATAACCGCCACCCATTAGAACGACTTCTTTAACGCGTTCAACAATCTTAGGTTCTTTGCGTACCGCCATTGCGATGTTGGTCAACGCACCTGTTGGCACTAATGTAATTGTATTAGCTGGATGCGTCATAATTAAATCAATGATTAAATCAACTGCATGACTTTTTTCAAGCGCCACCGTTGGTTCTGGAAGAACAACCCCGTCAAGGCCAGTCTCCCCATGGATATCAGCTGCTACTTTAATTTCTTCAATTAATGGTCGCGAACACCCAGCAGCAATCGGTACATCGTGCATGCCGATCATGGTCGCAACTGCGAGGGCATTGCGCGTCACTTTCGTTAACGTCTGATTGGCAGCCACCGTTGTCACTGCCAACAAATCGATTTCTGGATTGCCGTATGCTAACATCATTGCAACAGCATCATCATGGCCTGGATCACAATCAAGAATTATTTTCTTTGCCATTCGTAAAACCTCCACTCTCTTTCACTTCGTGCATACTATCACTATAGAATTTAAGCGGTTTCAAGTCAACCATATATAATAAAATTCAATCATGAAACGGAGTCTATTATGCGCATTGATACTGGCGAATACCCTACCGGCGAAAACGCCGTCCACCCTAAGAAAGTTAAACGTTTAAAATTACTTAGCAAGGTTGCAACAATCACCTGTATTACGATGTATGTTTCATACATCCCCCAAATTATCGCTAATTTTTCAGGGTCACCTGTCTCACCTTTACAGCCCTTAGTCGCAACAATTAATGGGTGTCTATGGACCGCCTATGGCTGGAATAAAACCTATAAAGATTGGCCGGTTATTATTTCTAACATCCCTGGCGTTATTTTCGGACTCGTTACCGTAATAACTGTTTATATTCACTAGAATTGTTTGTTAAAGCCACGATTTGCGTCAAATAATTTTTGATAACTAACAGAAAAGCAATCCATCATAAGTTGCTTCTCTGTTATTTTTTTGTCCCTTTACCCAAACATAAAAAGCCAAGGTGATTCCTTCTTTTATCGAAAGAAAACCATCTTGGCTTCACTTTGAAGTACCGACTATGGGACTAGTCGGCCTTAAGCTTGTTATTTTGCTGCTCGTTTAACGTATGTGCCTTCTTGTGTGTTGATTTCAAGGACTTCGTCAGCGCTGATGAAATCAGGGACACTAACGACTAAACCAGTTTCCATCGTTGCAGGTTTACCTGAACCAGTCACTGTTGCGCCTTTAATCGAAGGTTGTGTTTCAACGACCCGTAAGTTAACAGTAGTTGGTAAAGTAACCCCGATCACTTCTGAACCGAAGAATTGAATCTTGCAGTTCATGTTTTCTAATAAGTATTTTAATTCAGCTTCAATAGCAGCTGTTTGAATTTCATATTGTTCGTAAGTTTCAAGATCCATGAAGAATGCCACGTTATCTTGTGTGTATAAGTATTGAACATCTTTTGTATCAATCATTGCTTGTTCAACTTTAACTTCTGGGCGCATTGTTGTTTCAACAATTGAGCCAGTCCGTAAGTCACGCAACTTAACACGCATAACCGTGTTTCCCTTACCCGGTTTATGATGGTTAGCTTCTAAAACTTTGATTAACTTGCCGTCTTGTTCAAACGTCATTCCTGCTCTGAGGTTTACTGCTTCAATCATGACTTGATCTCCTTTATTTAAAAAAATATTCATATCTCTAACTGTACCAAATGAAAGCCGTTTAATCCAGCCCTCCTGTGGTAGTTATCCTATTTAATGTCGAGTTTATGAATCTTATCCGCTGGTTGTGGCTCATAATGTTGGTACATCTTCGTAATGGCCACCTTAGGTAAGCCTGATTCACTAATATAAATATTAGGTTTGAGGTATTTCTTATTTTGCACATCTTTTAAGTGATAATGTTGAATCACTTGTTTCTGATGGCCAGTCGGCGCTTCATCTTGACCATAGAATTGAATCTTGGCTAATGGTAAGCTAATCGTTGCATTATTAATCTTGAAATAAGCAACATCTCGATTGCTGCCAAGATACGTCATCTTTTGTTGCTTATCAGCTTGATAGAATTGCTCGATTTGCTTCATGCTGTGATTATCGACCAGCCGGACAATCGGTTGATCACCTTTGAAAAGGTGTAAGCCATCTAGCGACTGGCGCACGTTTTGAGCACTCAACATCAACCAGACAATCACCAACATACTGATAAAGTACACAATATGTAAGCTAAGACTGCTAGCAGCATGATTCAAACTAAAAGTGTAGCTATCCTCTAGCTCTTTATTCATGATTTGGCGCCGAATGCGCATTGCAATAATCTTATACGATAGGTACCACACTACAAGCGCGACTAAGGTTGCCCCAAAAGCTGTCAAAATTGTATTTTTTAGAATTTCTGAATCCGTCAATAATGGACTAAAGCCGCTCACAAGTTTAATTGTGAGCGCGCCAAGGATTAGAATCACAACCATTTGTAGTACAAAAAAACGGGTCCGAATACTTTTGCTAATCTTCGTGGGTGTTACCACTTTCGTCTTATCTCCCATACCATAAATCCTCCCTTGTTAACCTACTTACCATTTTAGCATACCGTTTCCATCAAGTTGATTAAAAGTCCCTCGTTGGCTTATTTTTTACAAAGGCATCTTTCTTGAAAGGTAGCTGTTCAATATGATAAGGTGAAGTTAATCAAACGGAGGTGTCGATATGTTATATCCAGAAAGTTTAACTCAATTACTCGCCGATTCAAATCAGCCAGTCATCTCGTTATTCATTAACTTAGAGACTGGCGGACAAGCCATTAATGCGAACAAGATTAAGCTCAATAGTTTTTCTAAGCAAATCCGTGAACAGTTAACCACCGACTATCCTGAAGAAAAAGCCTTACTCAACCAACTTGAGGACTTACTAAGTACCGCTCCCCAAGAATTAGCACATATACAGTCAGTTGCGTTTTACATCACAGCTGCTGGTCACTACAGCCAACCCCTTCATTATCCGATCACGACTGAATATTTTCTAATTGCTGATCAACCCGACCTGCGTCCACTCAGTTCGGAATTAAGTCTGAGTCTGAACGGGACCATTCTCTGTCTCAACAAGACTACTTTTAGTTTGAAATCCATTCAACAAAATGTCATTCGGGATTATCCTTTACCTAAAGACGCCCCAACAACCATTGAAATTGGGATTGGCACAGAGCGTAAAGGCGAAGTCGTCCAAGGCTTCTCAAGTCCAACCCACAGTTTTGTTGTAAAAGAAAATGAACAACTTATCGATCAAACTAACTATTTCCGCGTGATTGGCCGCTATCTTGATGACTTGCTGCCTGAAAAAGCACCGATTTACGTGGTCACATTACCCGGCAACTTAAATCTCTTCAAGGAACTCGTCGTTAATCCAAACTACCGGATGGATCAAGCCATCCAAACTTCCCCTGATTCTCTTTCAGATGACGACTTACTCGACAAGTTACTCACAAATGCGCGTCATGAACTCCGACAAAAAGCGCTCGGATTAGCAGAACGGGCCGCTAGTGCGTATCACGGCGATTCAAACCTTGGTGATCCTGAGATTATTCTTTCACGCATTAACAATCGCCAACTAACAGCACTCATTATCCCAACTGCACTTGCACCATCAGCAACAATCAGCGCCGATCAAATCATGGATCTTAATCACATGATGATTGCGGCCATCCAAACCGGCCTGCCATTCTACCCAGTACCAGTTGAAAATATTCCGACAGGACTGGTGGCGGTGGGAATTTAACTCTTAAAACACGTGCCAATACAGCAACGTATATTCAAGCGTTGTTGTACTGGTCCGTGTTTTTTGAGTTGCAAATACTTGATCTAGATAAGCTGCCAGTTGGTCCGTTGGTAATTCTTCGTAATAGGCCTCCAAAAATGGCCTGTCGAAAACTTCACTTGTTTGATATTGAAAAATTTGTTGACTAACTTGGTAGCCCGCATCTTTTAACACGTTTTCCACAGCTGGGATGATTTCCGGTGTAGTGTTGGGATCTTGCTGTTCAATCCCAAAATAACGTTCAAGCGGTGTGAACAAGTCGTCCTCGTTTTTAGTGAGCCGTAAGAATGCACACCACTGACGGCTCTTTTCGCTAATCGTCAGTAATGCTTGATTGGCTTCGATTGCCGGATTTAACGCCATCCAAATTAAATCATAGCTTTTTTGTGGCGTTTGCGCCATAAAGTCAGCCACAGACTGCTGTTGATAAGCAATCTGTTGGTCTGGTACATGCTGTTTAGCTTCTTGTTGTGCATACTGGAGCATTTGCGCCGAGATGTCGATAATCGTATAAGCCTGACTGTTTTGCACTAGAGGTGGCAAATAACGGCCGCTACCACCACCTAAGTCAGCCACTGTCTCAACAGACAGTAATCGCCGATCCTGTAAAAAAGCCACAACGTCAGTGACAATCGACACCTGTGACTCTTGTTGAATCTGATAGTATTCCGCTGCAAAATCATCCCAAAAAGCTGCGACTTCATTATCCACAATCTATCCTCCGCTTAAACTTTTATTTTCTCAGCTTAGCATATAAAAAAGATGCCGACAAAATAAATTATCGACATCTTTTTGAAACGTGCTTTTTGGTTGCACCAACCTCCGCTTAATCTAAAATACTCAGTTGCTATCCGCGACCGAACACACGCTTTTTTAAACGTGCTGCAATCGCCATATTCTTCCGTTGTTAGGCTAATCCTCACAATATCTCCGGCGATTTTTGCACTCTTTATCTCACTACCAGCACCGGGATTGGTGCGTATTTTGCCATGTAGGCGGCTTGGCTGCCGAAGTATTTAACCACGCCCTTTTGTGATTTCGAACCGACAATTAACAAATCGGGTTTAACCTTAGGAATCACATCTTCGATAATCGCTTCGCCTGGTTCGCCTTCTGCAATTACTGTTCGCACATGATTCACACCGCGCACATAGGCTTGATCTTGATATTCTCGTAGGTGGTTTTCAAGATCCTCATATTGGCCGTGGATAAAATCCTTGTTCAATGCTTGATAGACGTTCATTTCATCATTTTCCAATACCGATACAATGACTAATTCTAAATCCTCGCGTTTAGCCCGCTCAATCGCATAATCAAACGCTAATAACGCATCCTCTGAGTCATCGACCCCGACTAAAATTCGTTTAATTTCTAAAACTGACATGTGACCAACCTCCAATTAATTTTCAGTTGCTAATTGCTGTTCAAACCGCTTATTGCCTTTATACAATTCAATAATCATCCAAACCAATAATGCCATCACACCAGCAATCAACACATATGCAATGTGATCAGCAGTAGCCAATTGTGCAGCACTTGCGTGATCACCATAGAAAGCTTCGATTTGTCCTGGCAACCCCATCATATTCAAGTAGGTCAAGCCAACGACCGATAACCAACCTAAGCTTTTAATCAACCAACTATTCTTGAAGCGATCCCCCATCTCAACCCGGCTGTCGGTAAACATCAACAGTGGCAGCATTGAAAATGGTAAGGCAAACGCTAAGAAAACTTGGGAATTATTCATCAAGGTATTGAGCGCCTCATGCTCTTCCAAGGCTGGTTTATTGCTGGTCATCATGACGCAGATTAATACCGGAATCACCGATAACAAACGGGTTACCAAACGCCGCAACCACAATGGCATTCTCAAGTGAATGAACCCTTCCATGATGACTTGGCCAGTTAACGTCCCGGTAATCGTCGAATTTTGCCCAGAAGCGAGCAATGCAACGGCAAACAAAGTTGATAAGATTCCGGTCCGGGCGACACTTGCAAGAATTCCGTTACTCATTGTTGAGGTATCTGACAAAGCTTCAAATAACCCGAAGAATGATGGATCTTTAACCGTTCCCGTTTTAAAAACTGCAACCCCCATGATTAATAACAACGCATTAACGAAAAATGCCATCGTGAGTTGAATGTTTGAATCCCAAGTGGCAAAGCGCACTGTTTGTGCAACCTGTGCTTCGTTCTTGCGATCAATCTTCCGTGTTTGCGAAATCGCAGAGTGTAAATATAGATTATGTGGCATAACAGTTGCCCCGATAATCCCTAACGCACCAGTCAATGGGGTTAGTCCACCAACAGCTGGACCGGTGGCAAAGGTCTTAGCAGTTGGTACTAGCCCAACAATCACCCCTGCCCAATCAGGATCTGAGAGTGCTACTTCATAAGCAAAAACCACAAAAATCACGACAATTAATGCGACAACGATTGCTTCAATCTTACGAAAACCAATTTTCGTTAAGAGTAATAATAGCATGACATCTAAAATCGTAATGAATACTGCAATCAGCAGTGGAATCTTAAATAATAAGTACAAAGCAATTGCCGCCCCAATAACTTCGGCAATATCGGTTGCCATAATCGCTAATTCTGTCAAAATCCACAAGACAATGCCCAACGGTTTACTCGTCCGTGCGCGAATTGCCTGTGCTAAGTCCATCTGAGTTACAATGCCTAGTTTAGCCGCCATATATTGTAATAACATCGCGATTAAACTAGACACCAAAATCACGGACATTAACAGGTATTGAAAACTCTGACCACCAGTAATCGATGTTGACCAATTCCCTGGATCCATATAACCCACTGCCACCAATGCACCCGGTCCTGAATACGCTAGTAACATCTTCCAAAAGCCTTTGCCCTCTGGTACTTCGACCGTCCCATTAATTTCTTCAAGTGATGGGCCGTTCGCATATTCAATCAGCTTGTGCTTCTTGCCCTTTTCTTGTTGATTCATTATCCTCACTCCTTATTTTGATCTTGATAACAGTTTTATTGTACGCCGTTTTAATGAAATGTAAATAAAAAGTTAGGCAATGCTAATTTATTTTATTCAAATCGATAACAAATTTATTAATGCAAGCTACAAAAAAAGCGCCGTCGAAATTATTCTCGACGGCGCTTTACATACTGCTTTAATCATCCATTTCTTTTTCAATTAGCGCGCCAGTTTCAGCGTCTAATTTAACTTGCATTTTTTGCTGTTTTTGATGACCTTCTACTTCCCAGACTGTTCGGCCATCATCTTTTTCCAATGACCATTTGATCCCGTTCCCGGTGAAGTATTGTTGCGCTTTTTGAAGAGCTTGTTGAGGCGTCAACAATTGGTCAAACGCTAATTGCTTTTGGTGTCGCTCGACGCCATTTTGTTCATCGGCATCAAGGGCTTCTTTCGACAATCGACTGGTTGCGCCAGTTCGAGCATCCACATGCATGTGAAGCTCTTCATTGTCGTTCATTCCCGTTAATTCATAAAACATTTGGCTACCCCATTGCTTCAGCTCAACCTCGGTTAAATCTGATGCAGGATATTGTTTTGCGTACAATTCACGGGCTTTTTCAAGCGTCACTTTCGGAGCTTGAACCGTTTGTTGCGGACTAGTCGATTCTTTTTGAGCGGGGGGTGCTGAATGTTTTGTTTGGTTGGCTGTACAACCCGTCAATAGGCCGAGCGTTACTAAACTAACAATGATTGTTGTTTTGCGCATCCTGTTCTACCTCGCTTTGTTTTGATACTTAAGGATACCATTCAACAGGGTAAATTAAAAAGCAATATCCCTTCCTAGAGCAATGTTGTCCCCACTTTGACCAATAAACCAAGCCCATACACGATGATGATGATGGCACTCACTAAGTTGACGCCCATCAAGAATTTTGGTGAAACTTTTTTCCGGAAAAGGCTAAAGATAATGGCGATACCAAAGAACCAGGTCGCGGTTGCCGAAACAACCCCCACGATGAATGGAATCGCCTCGCTACTCGTCATGCCACCCCGCAATGCACCCAGCATTAATGTCCCATCAATCAAGGCTTGCGGATTACCCCAAACCGCCACAAATGCAGTCAAAATAACCTTCCCCAGTGGCATTGGTTCTAACGCGCCAAACGTAACGGTACTGCGGGCACTTTTTAAAATGGTGTATCCAATCCATAAAATCAAAAGTCCACCGATTCCCATAATGGCTAACCGAACCGCATCGTTTTGCACAATCAGTGCGCCAATCCCATAAAACGCCACGAGTGAAAAGAGCGCATCAAATAACCAGATGAACAAACTGTTGAAAACTGCCCGCCGTGTTGTATTCGACATGGCATTATTAAAAACGAAAATATTTTGCATCCCGATTGGTGCGACAAACGCAAATCCCATCAAGATTCCTTTTAAAAAGAACATCTATTAACCTCCTTGGCAAGTTACCTTCCAGCGTAACATATCTAGGCTAAACTTTCTTGTCTGGATTTAATTGTAAAATCAGCATCGTCATCAACAAGAATAATGCTGATAAAATCAACGTCCGTTCTCCTAAGAATGAGACACATAGTCCGACCATCACTGCACCAATCGTAAAACTGATAATGATGCGTAAAATTTGCCAGCCCTTATCGGCTGCCTTACGATCATGTTTAAAAACAGCGTCATAAAAACTTTCCGCCATCGTCCGTACATTTCCAGTCATCATCAATGATGTAAATGGGCCACCATCCAATTCACGAAATTCCTGTAATTGCGCAGCCGCAATGATTGAAACAAGTGAACTTGCAACAATATCCGGTACATACGGTGAAATTCCCGCAACAATCGTTAAGACCAAGACTTCAATCCCCAAGATAATCCGTTGTCGTTTGTTAATCGATTCGTCTTTTTCAAACCGATGTTGTAAAATGCGCGTTAAGATTGTTCCCAACATAAAGGCGAGAATCGGGGTAATGTGCCGTAATAATACGGACCATTTCATCTGCCCCAAATGGCTTCCTAATAAAATTAGATTCCCCGTTTGTAATCCGGCGAAGACTTCCCCGTGCACCAAATAAGTGTAAGAATCAAAGCCCCCCGCAGCTGCCAGTAGCCCGCCATATAATAATTTGTCGCTCATTGTCATTTTGTTCCGCATTAATTCATCCTACTCCTCAACTAAACTATAAGTATTAACTCTATCGGAAAAACCACTCGCCGTCTACAAGTAGTTATCATTTAAAACGTTATCAAAAAAAGGCCTCAGCAAACTGATTTTGCTAAGGCCTTTTTGGCTTAATTTTCTACGTCACCATTGAAACCGGCTAATTGACTTGAATAAATTGATAAACGCGTCGCATAACTAGGATGGTCATTATTTTCCTTGACCACTTCTTTAAGCGTCGATAATTGATCGGTAATAATGCCGTCAACGCTTGTAAATAACATGCGTTGCATCACATCCTCATCATTCACCGTCCAAGCATATACTGTCTGCCCTTTGCCGTGTGCTTGACCCACAAAATCTGAGTCGAGCGTCGTCGCTTCCATCGTATAGCCATTAGCCGGCGTTTGGGGGAATGTAATGTTATACGGCAGAATAAAACTAACAAATAGTTGGGGTGCTTTTTGTTTAATTTCCGCCACAATCGGATAACTTAATGAATGAATCCGGTTATGATTCTTCAAAAGTCGTTTTTCGTATTTATCGATAAAGTGTTGCACCATCTGTGGACTGTCTTCATTCGTTGTCTTAATTTCAACGAGTAGTTTTTGATGGTGCTTTTCGGCTGCTGCTAGATATTGATCAAAACTAGCAACCTTTGCAGAATGACCATTTTCACGGACAGTCAATGCCGTTAATTCAGCAAGTGTCATGTCATGGACGCCGCGATCGACACCCGCCAAGTGTTTTAAATTATCGTCATGCATCACGACAAATTGTTGATCCTTGGTTTCATGCACATCCATTTCAACATAATCTGGCTTTTCCTGCGCCGTTTTTTCAAGTGCTGGAATCGTATTTTGCACACCATTACCATCATCTACCCCGCGATGCGAAATCAAGGCCGGTTGATCGTCCAACATTCCCTCTAAATAGACATAATTGTACAATGCTACACCACCAGCCACGATAACAATTAAACCGATTGTGCCAATTTGGCGGAGAATCGTCAAATTAGTCCGTTTTTTCACCTTAGATTGGCGCACAACCGTCGCCATTGCGGGAACTTCACCATATTGGTTCAATACAATCTGTAAGACTAGTACCACCGTTAATGCGAGTAAAATCTGACTGACGATTTCTAAAATAAACAGATTCAAAATGGCTAAAAATAAAGCCTGGTGTGGCAAGTGTTGATCGTAATACTGTTGACTAGCAAACAAGATTAAGCGGAAGCCCACTCCAACAATTGCTACCGACGTTGTTAATACAAAGCCTTTTAGGAAAAATACGCCAAGCCTGATATTGGGTGGCTTGCCAACAGCGTTTGAGCGTGGTTCTTAGCTGCGCCTTTGGATGTGCAATCGTTTCTGGTAAAAACGTGATTAAGCGAATTGAAAGGACTAATGCACTCGCGTAGACCAAGATAATGGGGACCCAAATTTTGGGTGATGACCACATATCCTGAATAATAAAATCTGGAACGGTCACCTTGGATAACAACGCTGATTTAAAGAGGACCTGTCCAAAGGGTAAAATTAATAAGAAATACAGTAAACCAACCAACATCGTGGTTGGCCGTAAAGCGACTAATCCCCGAACTGTTTCCTTAAAAATCATCCAATATGTTTCTTGTGTTTGCTTTTGAATATGGCGCATACTGCGCAACAAGAACGTCATTTGCAGATAAACTGCCGCGCAAATCAAGACCAGAATGATTAGTAAGCTAATCAGTAAAAGCGGATGACGCATCATCACCGGCACCAGATTGGTGTAGGTTAAATACGTCACGCCATTGAGTGCCACCAACCGTTCTACAAGCCACGTAAACAGCGGTGCCACCAAGCTGCCAATAATTAAATTCGTAATGACGAGCAGTAATAAATAAACACTCCAATGTTGTCTAAAGAGCCGATAATTAGCCCTTAAAAATGATGTTAAACGGCGCATATAAGTTCCTCCCGAATTGTTACGTTAAAATTGGTAATAATGAAATCATCAGATAAATCATGCTACTGATGAGAACGATCGCGACACTTGTCCAAAAATTACGGTGCTTTTGAAAATGGTATAAGGCCAATAAACTGCCCCAATCGAGCAGTTCTTGACTTGGAACCGCAAGCCACGATAACGTGCCAAATATTAAAAAACTGACAACGACTGCCGTTAACAAGCGCAAGAACCAACCGGATACCCGTAGACTTTGTAAGATTGTATTCACAAACTGACCAGTCGTAATAATCACCATCATGTACAAACTAATGAATAATATCTGACAACAAAAGAACCATGCTAATGTCGGCCAGACTTGGTTCTGATAAATCAAGGCTGCGTAATCATTTATTAGACCACCTTCATGTGATTTAAGCAGTACCTGATACATTAAAAGGACTCCAACGATTGGAATGCCACAAAGGAGTACAATTGCACCGATAGCCCCACGAATATTGCGCCAACTAGGAAGCCCAAATGAACTTTCTTGTGTCAGCCATAAACCACCAAAGCGCGTCAACCACCATCCTAGCGCAATGACTAACACCAAGTAATAAGCAAAGCTTAGAAGACGTAACCACCACGGTTGTGCGGCTAACTGCGCAAAGTCTAGGTTAAATAATTGCAACAGTGGTTGATTCGTATTCAAAAGCGTTAACACAAAGATCAAACTCGCAAGGATTAATCCCCATGTGCGCTTACTGAGCTTTTGCATCATCATTTTGCTTTGCCTCCTTTACCAGAGTGTCAATATCAAACGATACAACCCGACCAATCCGCGTTTTAGCATTTAATGCATAGGCTTTGGCACCAGATTCAAAAACCGCATATAACGGATTGCCATCCAACGTAATCTGCTCTAAATGAGCTGGCATCCGAATCTTAAGTAGCGCCTTTTCTGGCGTAAATTGTTGGGGCCGCCCAGTCGTTGCAAAAACGTAAATCCATGAATCGTCTAACCCGTAGGACTGCGAAAAATAAGCCCGCGTATCACTAAAAGTTAGCCCTTGAATCTTATCCACTACTTGCCAACGTTGTTCACTTTTAAGTTCATTACTGCGGATATTCCGCGCCGTCAATTTAACACCGACTTTTTCGCGTCCCTTAATGACCGCTGAAACCTGAAACGACTGGACGTTACTATCCCCGAAAATATTGAAATAGCCGACCCATAACGCCCCATCATGATAGCTAACAAGTGAAGCCCGGGTGATCGACTTCAACAACGTTGAATATTGGTATTGAATCGGCTTTTGCGGCTGATCTGCAGGGTACTGGCCAATAGTTGTTAACTTAATTGCAAATAGCTGTGCACGTGCCTTCTTACGGCCACAAACCCATAAGAGATCATGTTCAGGATCATAAGTAATTCCACCAACGTGTGGTCGGCCCTTTAAAATAATATTCTTCAAATGTCGGCCAGTCCGCTTATCCATAATGGACAGAATTGAGTTGCCTTGCCGTTGATGGTCATAAGCCGAAACGATCACATAGTCCGGCGTAACTGCTACCCCTTGAGGCGTCATCATTTCTGCTGTATATGCTTTGTAACCTGCCGGCGTTTTTTTCAACATCTGCGCCTGGTCTAAATCTGGCACCAAGTAAGTTCCAGATTGGGTTGCCTTTGCATACTGTCCAAAAGAAGCCGGCGTTAACCCTTGATAGTAACCCAAATCCCGTTTTAGATGAGGGAGTGTAAATCGCGCATAAATTACCTGTCTAGATTGCGTGATTGCCTGTTCAGTAACCGTCTTAGCAGGACCGAAAATAAGCCACAAAGCAGCTGATAACAAAAGCAAGCAGCCAGTTAATAAAAAGGTTGTTCGTTTTTCCAAATGCATCATCTTACTCCTTATCCGCAACAAAATTAGATACTTGTTGATTCCCTCAGTATACCAAACTCCGAATTTAATGTACCCCTTTAACGAATGAACGAACAAAACTATTAGATGCACACAAAAAAAGCATAACCAACTAAGTGGTTATGCCTTTTTTGTGATGGCTAATACTTTAACTTTCCATTTATCTCTAGAATTTCATCAATATGGTTTGCGTACCAATCTTCATATGCCTGACCGACAAGTGCTAATACCTCTCTCCCTTTGTCGGTAACCGCCAATGATACCCGTCGCTGATCATCTGGTGTCCCAAATTCTTTGGTTATCAAACCTTTCCGATAAAGAGTGTTGATCTTGCGTGACGTTTTAGGAGCGCCACCACCAATTTCCTTAGCGAGTTGTCCTGGCGTAATCGCTTGCTTTTCTTCGATTAACTTTAAGATTAAATGGCTGTCAAAACTAACACCATATTCTTCACCAATTTGATTGAGTTTAAATTGAATCGTTTTGATTGCATTGACCCAATCAACAAATCTGTTAAATCTTTCTTTGCTTTATCTTCAGTCATTTTATATTCTCCTACTAAACTCTGTTGCCATCATTTGTAAAACCAACATTTACTAATAATAAATTAGCTTATAATTAAGCAATATTATAATTATTATTATCTAGTTTATCGCGCTATTATCTTTTGTGCAAGTCATTATAGTCTTAATTTCATAAAAAGTAAATATTTTTTAAAAACTTCTACGACAATTAAGATTTTCGGCAGTGATTCATTTATAATTTACCAAAATCCACATCAATAAATACCTTTTTATGACTAGAGTTACTCAGATGACCTTCTAGATTTGATTTATATTTTGTTTATAAAATTGATTTTATTTCATAAAAAAAGACCCGCATCTAGGATGCGGGCCTTCAATCATTAATGTCTAGTTATGGATATAAGTAAATACCCCGGCATTTGAAATTGTTTGGGTGTTAGGACCAGCAGGGTTGCTGAAGCCCATCCCACCTTGAGTGATGGTAATTGTCCCAGCTGCGGCATCGTATGATTGAACGTAAGCAACGTGACCATATGTCCCATCTGCGGCCCAAGAACCTACCATTTGGCCACCAGCAAAGCTAACGATTGCGCCTGCTGCTGGTATATGGTTAACTGTGAAGCCAGCTGCTGCGGCTGAAGCACCCCATTGAGCGCCATTCCCCCAGTTATTGCCAGCCCAAGGTGCTACTGACTTAACATACCATGTACATTGACCCCATGCATATGAATTCCCAGCTGAATTACCAGCAACTTTTCCGCTGCCACCGAAAACAGATGTGCCACCCTTATTATCTGATGGCGTGTCAATTGATGTAGGTTGAGGTGTGTCTTTTTTAGCATTGTTGGCATCGTCTGCAGCCTTTTTAGCAGCAGCGTCTGCTTCTTCAGTACTTGCTTTGTCGAAGTCTGCTTGTAAAGCTGTTAATTCGTCTTTGTTATCATTGATTTTTTGTGATAAAGCTGTTTGTTTTTGATCAGCTTCACTCTTCAATGATTCTAAGTTTGCTTTTTGTTTTTCTAAATCAGTCTTAGTAGCAACTAAACTTGCTTTAGTATTTTCTTGTTCTGTCTTCAAGCCGCTTAATTTTGCCTTAGCGCTGTTAACATCATCTAAAGCTTCTTTACTTGCTTGGTTTAATTTATTAATTGTGAATGAACGCGAAACTAAATCTGAAAGGTCATTTGAGTTTAAAAGGAAGTCAACATATACGTTCCCGCTGACAGCATCCCCACTCTTTTCTTGTAAGGTCACTAATTGTTTCTTCAATACGACTGTTCGTTTAGAAACTTCTTTTTGAGCATCCGTAATTTGACCTGAAAGAGATTCGATTTGATTATTTGCTTTAGTAATTGCTGCTTCTTGATCAGCAATTTTTGAAGCGTTTGTTGAAATCTTTTGATCCAACCCAATCACTTCTGTATTAGCTGATTCGATTTGTTTGAGCAAATCGTTTGTTGCGTTCTTATTAGCAGTAATCGCTTCTTGTGCTTCACTTGAAGTTGCAGCAGATACTACGTTTGTTGAAAGAACTGAAGCTGTTAATAATCCAAGAGCAATTGTAGTCGTAATCGTTTTTTTAAATGACATGGTTTATTTTCTCCTATTAGTTAAGCCCGAACTCTGAGACTAAGTATATAGGGCGAATGTTACATTAACATTACATAAACATTATGCTTACTTAACAAATCATAAAATATAGGCTTTGTAAGCGCCTTTTACGACTTTAGAAGCCGATTTCAGAGAACCCTTTCTTATTATTTCCTTATCATCTTTTTATTAGTCATTTATAAAAGTCACTTCTTCATGCTGCGTCCAACTATCCAAGCGCGCACTTTTCAGTTCAATTGCGTAGATAATTTCCCGTTCACGATCTTCTGCTGATAAACTATCCATAAACCCAGGGACTTGGGCGTTGTAATAATCAGCTAATTCATCTAACTTGTACTGCGCGCGATAAACACGCAACCGGCTGCTAGCAATCGTCATTCCTTCGCTAGTTGGCATTGTGTGAATTGCCGCTAAACCACGATCGAGTTCTTCAATCTTAGGGGTATCCGGTGCTGTCCCAAAATACCAAATATTCGGTGCATCATCCAACACGATAAACCGCATTTGGCGGCTTGAAGGTTGCCCATTTTCATCCGAAGTACTGAGCATCATTTCATTTGTTTGATTAACGAACTTCTGAAATTTGCGCAAATCATTTTGATGAATATGCGGATTAGCGTTTTGTTTATCAATATACGCGATTACTTCATCGATCGATGTAAACTGTGGTTTTGTATGTAAAAAATACAAAATCTGTGGAATCATTCGCGAAATTTCCCGCTTGTGATAATAAAATTGTAACCACCGCTTAGACGCCAACAATGCCCCTGCATACTGGACACGCAAGCGGTTATTATAGTGTTTGATAAACAATTGCATTGGATTATAGCGCACCAATTTCTGCCAAATATAAAAATTGAAGAATAGTAAAATCACGGTCATCAAAACATTCACTTGAATAATATTGATGACGGATAAATTACCGTATCGTGCAAAAGAAGTGTATAACACCCAAAAACCAGCCGTTGTTAAAATAGCAGCGTACATCACTAAACGTTGCTTAAACAACCGTCGCTTATGCATAATAACCCCAATCACGCGTTGGCGGTTTTTCATATTTCGCTCACGAACAATCATGTCATCGACAATTGCTTGATCTTTTTTAGAAAGCATCTTCTTCCTCCTCAAAATAATCAAATCTTTGTCGTAATTCATAGGTGCCCACATCCGCGTAATCTGGAATGATAATCTGTGGTTGTTCGTGCCGCATGTCTAATGGACCATACTTTTGTAAGTACATATCCTCTGCTAGATCGATGCGCTGTCTCAATCGCGTCGGATCATACATCCGCAGCAAACCTTTTTTCAAACGATATTTTCGTAATTTATTCAATAGAAAAAGCCCTAAAAAGAAGACTGCAAATACGGCAACGTATAATAAAAAGTAATAATTAGTCTGTAATAATATCCTTCTAAAGGCCATTAAGTCAACTGGTAGCGGAACACTTTTGACAGTATATAAGACCCCCGTAATGGTCATCGGTACCAGACACATTAACCATCCAATGGCAATCAGAATCCCCTGCCAGATTTTTTTGCCCGTCTTTTTCTTAGTAAAAAACCAATCATTCGTCAACGATGCCTCACTCACTTGATACGTGATATAGTCTGGTTTAGTCATCTTGATTGCCCTCCTCTTTTGTCTTAGCGACGACCTCTACCGAACGTTTTGGTGACTTCCAAACGCCAGCATCCTCGCCTTTAAGAATCTGAATAATCGTTGGTCCGATTTCAACCGCCACGGTGAAAGTATTCACCATCCAATAGATTAGGATATACCATGGCGCAAACGCAATATACTTTAATGATCGTCCACGGTCATTAAAGTAAGACGCCATAATCAACTGAATTAAGCCCACCACAATCTCAATTGAAATAAAAATCGCTGCAAAGCAGAAATTGGTAATTAGACGTGACCAATCCCCTTGGACCAAGCACAACACCTGAACACCAACAAACGCAATCATACTTAACCAGAAAAATAGCGACCAAATAACACTTAAACTGTAATCAACAATAATGGGTACCATTGCCAAATGTTTAATCGGGTGTCTAAAGACATCCATCGATTTCGTTAACAACACATGAATCCCACCGGCAGTCCACCGTCTCCGTTGTTTGACCAACTCAGGCAGTGTTTCAGGCACATCCATAAAAAAGCGAATATGTGGTGCGAAATACGCTTGCCAACCATGCACCTGCATATCCCAAGAAATAGCGATATCCTCAGTTGGTTGTTCCGCTTGCCAACCCCCAACATCTAAGATCGCCACCTTACGATACATGGTATTAGCACCAGAAAATGCAAATAGACCACCGTATGAAAGCTGCGAACGTTTAATCAGTCCGATGATCGAGTTCAATTCATTTTGTTGTGCTTCAGCTACCAACGATGTTTTGTTGATTAATAACATATTGCCAGTAATGGCCCCTAATCGATCGCCACCTTCTCGTTCGAAATAGTGCATGTATTTCCACAATGCATCCACTTCCGGCTTAGAATCGGCATCATTCGATAATAAAAATTGGCCTTTTGAAAATCCGAGTGCAATATTAAACCCAGCGGCTTTCCCACGATTATTAATGATCGTAATCACACGTAAGCGCTTCTCACCATACCGAGTCTGCAACCGATTCAAAATAGCACCTGTTTGATCGGTTGAACCATCGTTGACCACAATCACTTCATACTGATTGGTTGGATAATTCATTCACTCTTCAAGGTGTTCAATTGTCGATTCAATCGAAGCTTCTTCATTATGTGCAGGCACTAAAATAGTAATGAATGGCGTCCCTTTTTCTAAGTAACGTGGCATATCTTTGCGTTCTAAAAATAACCAGTAATAAAGACTGGAAACAATGAAAGATAATCCCCCGACGATTGGATACGACACAATTGTGTAGATGAGTATCCTTGTTATGTAATCTGAAAAAGCCATGTAGTCTTCACCCAGTCCTTATTGTTGTTCGATTCTAATAGACGCCAACTTCATCACGGACAATCAATTGCTCTGCAACCAATACAACAACACATCAGGTTCACATTATTAAATATATTTATTTGAAATTTTATCAATTTTAAAATGAAAGCGTATATTCCCATCGAGAATTAATTATATTCTTATTTTTGGCGTACTTAACGAATCGAAGCTTTATTTTTTGTTGTAAATGCAACAAAAATATTTTATACTATTTTTATCGAAATGAGGTATGCCATCATGACTGAAATTCTCCGCCCAATCGGGGTTATAGCCCGCGCGTTGGAATCCATTGCTAATATTGAATTCCAACAATATGATTTAACCCGCGGGCAATACCTTTACTTAGTCCGCATTGCAGAACAGCCTGGGATCATTCAAGAACGTCTAGGTGAATTATTAAAAGTCGACCGCGCAACAGTCACGCGCGCCGTTCAACAATTAATTAAGCATGGTTTAGTTGAACGACACCCTGACAAAACCAATCGTAAGATCAAACATCTCTATCTCACCGAGGCCGGTCGAGCCGTCTATCCCGCCATCAAAGCTGAAAACGATTATTCAAATCAAATGGCACTGACTGGACTGACGACCGACGAGGCCCATAATCTTGAAGCACTCCTAAACAAAGTTAGTGCCAACGTTGCCGCAAACTGGGATTTTGTCAAAAAGGGACACGTCCGACACTATTACAACAAAGGAGGCATCACAATGCCAATTCAAGCTGTCACATTAAACCAACTACCTGACTTACAATCCATCAGCCGTGAAACTTTCACAGCAACTTTTGGCGCTGAAAATGCAGCAGAAGATCTCGCTAACTACTTAGAAGAAGCTTATAATACAGACCGATTAACTAGCGAGCTCGAGAATCCCGATTCGTTCTTCTATTTTATTTATCAAGATGGCGAAGTCGCTGGTTATTTAAAGCTCAACATTGATGGCGCACAAACTGAAAAAGCTGCCCCGGATTCACTGGAGATTGAACGTATCTATATTCGACAGTCCTTTAAGCGACTTGGTTTGGGATCACAACTAATTAACCATGCACTAGCCGTGGCGCAACAATTCCATAAAACTAACGTATGGCTCGGCGTGTGGGAACACAACACTGCTGCACTTAACTTTTACAAAAACCTCGGCTTCAGCCAAGTTGGTGATCACATCTTCCAACTCGGAAGCGACGCACAACGTGATCTGATTATGCAAAAAACATTAACCGTTTAAACACACAAAAAGAGGCAACCTATCAGGTTGCCTCTTTTTTCGATTATTGATGCGCACGTTCATATTCTGTATCACAGTCAGCTGTAAAAATGGATTCTGTTCCGGCTTCAAGTGCCTTTGTGTAATACCATTCTTTATGATCTAGCTTCGTCAATTCTGCTTGCAGTGATTCAATCTCGTTAGCCAACATTTGCCGCCGTTGTTGAATCAACGCCAAGCGTTGGTCCAAAGTTTCATCACCTGCAGTTCGCCAATCGATGTATTGCTTAATATCTTTTAACTGCATACCCTTTTTTTCAAACATTCAATATCACATAAACAGTCTAAATCAGCTTGCCGGAATTCACGCCGACCAGCCGGACTGCGTTTAATAAACGGTAATAATCCTTGTTCTTCATAATACCGTAGTGTCGGAATACTCAAATCATATTGTTGGGCGACTACGCCAATTGATAATGCCATATTAACCTTCCTTATACTTGCTTAAAAATCAACGTCATCTGGCACCATGCATTGACCGCCTAAGTTTTCCAAAGCACTAATTTGGGTCATTTCACTATCTGTTAATTCAAAATCGAAGATATCGGTATTTTGCGCCATTCGTTCTTGATGAGTTGATTTAGGTAATGGTAACACACCTTGTTGAATCCCCCCAACGAAGGCAAACTTGCGCTGCCGTTTTGCCGTGCCTCGTCGCAATTGTTGCAATCGTTTCATTCGAAAGCGCACTGGCTTCACCAAGTGGTGCCCAAGCTTCGACTAAGATGTCATGCGCTTGATTATAACGCACAGCTTCTGCTTGTGGCCAGCCCGGATGGACTTCGATTTGATCAACCATTGGTTTGATAACGGCGGTTTTCATGAGTGCATCTAAATGATGGGGCATAAAGTTCGACACACCAATTGCACGGATCTTCCCTTCGTTATATAGATCTTCCATTGCACGCCAAGTTTCAGCATTTAATTCAGCATCTTTGGCTTCAAATTGTTTAGTGTTAGCTGGCCAATGAATTAAATATAAATCTAAATAGTCAACACCTAACGTTGCAATTGTTTGTGCAAAGGCAGCTTTCGTAGCATCATAGCCCCGTTCTGTATTCCATAGCTTACTTGTCACAAAGATGTCTTCACGCACGATATCACTTTCTTTCAAAGCGGCACCAACACCTTGTTCGTTGCCGTAAACGGCAGCTGTATCAATATGCCGATAGCCAACTGATAAAGCTTCTAAGACCGCTTTTTTTGTTTCTTCATTTGGTGTTTGATATGTCCCATACCCTAATCCTGGAATGGTAACACCGTTGCTTAAGGTCATTGGGGCTGTTAAGGCAGATAATTTTTACATTTAAAAGTCTCCTTTTTCTAATCAATAAGACTACTTTACAACCTCAAGCTGACTTGAGGTCAACCATTATTTGGGGGCCTATCACTTTTTTTAAATCCGTTAGTGCTTCCCTAGGAATTATGCCTGACTAATAAGAGCCTTAAACTAAACTTAACTATTCTGATTTTTAGCGGCCTAATCCCATCAATAATCGTATCATGACCACTGACAATTCCTATGTAAGGGTTTTATCTTCCTATTTTAGGAATTCGCGGTATAATATAGATATCAAAAGTAGTTAATGGAAGGAAGCGAGAAACATGAAAAAATTTCTATTAGGCAGCCTTATTTTTGTAGGTGTTACAGCAACCGGTGCTTGTTTATTAGCTAAGAAAATGGAACTTTTTAGAGACGATTCTGTGGATTACGAAAAATTCGAAAGCCGTTAGTCACTCGTCATTTCTAAACTGAATCTAGGAGGTTTTTCATATGATTAAGAAAAAAGCAATTATGATTGGCGCTGGCCTTTCTAACATGGCCGCAGCAGTCTATTTAATTCAAGAAGGCGGTTGGTCTGGCGATGCGATTACATTCTATTCATTAGATGACCATGGTTCAAACGATGGGGCACCAGTTTCCGAAACAACCGATGAATATTGGAATAAAAACCATCCTCTCGAAAATACTAAGGGCTACGTTGCACGTGGTGGGCGGATGCTTAACTATCGGACTTATGTCGATTTAATGGATCTTCTAGGTCGGATTCCTTCAGCAACTGAACCCAATATGACGGCTGAAGAAGATACCCGTTCATTCGATGCTCAACACCGCACATTCGACAAAGCACGTTTATTAGAAGGTAGTAAAGGTATTTTGGATGCTGGTCATCTCGGCTTTAATAATAAGGATCGGTTATTAATGACCAAATTGATTATGATGCCCGATTCTGAAGAAGAAAAATTAGACAACGTTTCAATTGCCGAATACTTCAAGGACGATCCACATATGTTCCAAACAAACTTCTGGTACATGTGGGAAACCACCTTTGCTTTCAGAACCCAAAGTTCCGCACAAGAATTACGCCGTTACATGCACCAAATGATTTATGAATTCACTCAGATTGAACACTTAGTCGGTGTTAACCGGACACGTTACAATCAGTACGAAAGTATCATGCTGCCGCTGATTAACTACTTAAAAGCGCAAGGTTGTCACATTATCCTCAATCGACGGATTACTGACTTAGACTTTAAAGAGACTCAGATGACCGATGAAATTACGGTTACTGGTATGACAATGACTAATACTGAGACAGATGAAGTTGAACACGTTACGGTGGACGACGACACAGCGGTCATCTTCACAAACGGGTCAATTACCGATTCCGCAACACTTGGCGATTATAATACACCAGCAGCTGAAAACATGGATTATGGTGCTGCTGCCGGTCTGTGGAAACAAGTCGCTTCTAAATTCTATAATCTTGGCAATCCCGATAAATTCTTCGCTGACCGCAATGCCAGTGAGTGGGTCAGCTTCACTTTAACGACTAAGAATCATATTTTGTTAAACGAAATCGAACGGATTACAACGCAAATTCCTGGGAATGCTTTGAATTCGTTCCTATCAACGAAACCAATCACACCACTTGGTCAAAAAGATGTGAATATGTCGATTGTTGTTCACCATCAACCACACTTCACAACGCAAAAACCAAACGAAGCGGTTATCTGGGGTTACTTCCTCTACCCACGTCGTAACGGTGAATTTGTGGATAAACCTTACATCGAAATGACGGGTAAGGAAATGCTTCAAGAATTAATTGGCCAACTATCAAAAGTTGATCCTGGCCCAATCAATATTCGTGAAAAAGAAGCTGAAATTATGGACAGTGTCATCAATAACATTCCTGTCTATATGCCATATGCTTCAGCACTCTTTAATAATCGTGCCAAAACTGACCGTCCAGAAGTCATCCCCGAACATTCAACCAACTTAGCCTTCACTGGTGAATTCGTTGAACAACCTTATCAGATGATTTTCACTGAACAAAGTGCTGTTCGTTCTGGCGAAATTGCAGCTTATCACTTCGCTGGCATTCCAATGGCCAAGTTAGTCGATACACCACGTTATGATCGTGACATCAAGACATTGATGCGCGCAACTAAGAAAATGTTTGCTTAATCCAAAAAAGCGCGGTAGATTTTTACAAATCTATCGCGCTTTTTTCTTTAATTAAGCTTTTTTATTTCGTTTGACCAAGCTAATTACCCCTATTAATGTCACTAACAGACTCCAAAACGCAGGCACAACTAATGTATTTGAGGCACTTATTTAGCTATTCTTCGAGCGGCGTTGTCGAACCCGCATGACAATCCCACTAATAACGCCAATTGCGCCCCATTGACTTGAGAGTAGTGCCAATCCAACAATTAACAGAACAATTAATCCACCGAATACATACATCATAATCGACTTCTGTGATATATCTTGAATTCCTAACTGTTGTTGACGGTTACGAACCGTCAACATCATGTAGAGATTAGCTACTTCGATTAGCAAAATCACCATTACTAAAAACGGATCAGTTTTCAGGAATGGTAATTGATAAAAGCGACCCATTAAAATCACTAAAATAAAGCCATCAATTAATAACGAACCCCAATAGAAGGGCTTTAGCTTTTGCAACTCGAGTTTCCGTTGCATCGCTTCTGTCATGCCACTATCTTCTTTTAATAGAACATCGAGCGAAATCTGATAGTAGTCGCTGATGGCAATTAAACAGTTAATATCTGTATAACTCCGCTCATGCTCCCAAAAGGCAATCGTTGCGCGTGAAACATT